>ENA-UOYA01000061-UOYA01000061.1-activated-sludge-metagenome-genome-assembly--contig:-NODE-61-length-138294-cov-43.761746_pt1 | contig 138294 bp, 98 predicted proteins | sample MGYA00238163_ERZ764804 | MGnify/ENA primary metagenome ERZ764804 (study PRJEB28919, sample SAMN05720223) | activated sludge metagenome | isolation source: Anaerobic digester | place: Hong Kong... | reverse complement strand
TCACTGTGGACCTCTTCAGGGTATATCAGTCTGACAGCAGTACATTTTCATGTATCATGTCGGAAAATGGGATTTTGTGACAACGAAAACTCAACAATTTAATATCATCCTCATTATTTATATTAGTTCTAAACAACGAATATCCAATTCCGATATGATTACTGTTTTTGGGCTGACCAGGTCCAGATACTCTTACCTGCAAAGATGGAAGGACTATCGTGCATATCCTACCTACCCATTTTTTGACGGTTAATTTCCACCAGTGCAGACAAAGCTCTTTGCTTCCGCTCTATGGCTCGTTATGCAAGGATTGGCAGACAGGCTTGCGGAAAATAATCTTAAACTCCCTTTTTTATGGTCCGTGTTTCTCAAACATATTGTTGCGACTTATCTTAATTATTGATAACTTGAACCATTATAAATCATTAAAAGCCGACAGCTATGGACAAAGAAATCAAAGACCTCTATGCTGACTATAAGGATGGGAAATATACGAGAAGATCATTTTTCAGGAGACTGGCATTGATAACCGGAAGCAGCGCAGCTGCGATGGCACTTTTCCCTGTTCTGGAGGAAAATGAACTCAAGGCCGCGACAGCACAGAAAAAAGCTCCGGAACTGGTTACAGAATTCATTAAATATCCTGCCGAAACTGGCGATATGAGGGCATTCCTTGCCAGACCAAAAAAGGGAAAGAAATTTCCTGGAGTAATAGTCATCCACGAGAACAGGGGCCTTGTTCCCCATATTCAGGATGTCACAAGGAGAATGGCGGGAGAGGGATTCCTTGCCCTCGCTCCCGATGCACTATCTCCGCTGGGAGGCACTCCTGAAGACATAAGTAATGTTGGCGCAATGTTCAAACAGCTCGACAGCGAAAAGACTACGAAAAACTTCGTTGCTGCCGTCAAATATCTCAAGACAAATCCTCTCTGCACGGGGAAAGTCGGATGCACCGGATTCTGCTGGGGCGGAGCCATGACAAACCAGGTGGCAGTTAACGCTCCTGACCTTGATGCTGCCGTACCTTATTACGGAAGACAGCCTGCAGCAGAGGATGTTGAGAAGATAAAAGCACCGGTAATGGCTCATTATGCAGGCAATGATGCCGGGATAAATGCAGGGATACCGGCTTTCGAGGAGGCTCTTAAAAAATACGGAAAGGAATATCAGATCTTCATGTATGAGGGTGCAAGCCATGCTTTCAATAATGACTCAAATCCTGAGCGATACAACGAACAGGCTGCCAAACTTGCATGGGGAAGAACCATCGCGTTCTTTAAAGAAAAGCTTAAATAAAGGCATAATTAAAAAGAAATATATAACTGCAAGGGGTTTGAGGAACTTACACTAAGGCTCACAGAGAACTACGGAGGGACACAGAAAGGGCACAGAGAAATTACTTATAATCAGATATTTAATAATTTTCCCGGTGATCTCTGTGGACCTCAGTGATCTCTGTGTAAGTTCTTTTTATAAACTTAGCGCACTTTGTGGTTAAAACGTAAGTATCATTCTTACATTCTGCTTTTATTCCATTCCTCAGCCGTGGCATCCACGAAAGGCTTGCAATGCCTGAAGAAGGCCTTATATCCTGAACACAGATAATTCAATCCCGGCTCACCCTCAGGAGTCAGAATGAACCTGTTCTTCGGACATTCCCCGTTGCACATGGCTCTTACATCACATCCGAGGCAATACCGGGGTAGTGTCAGCGATTTTGCAAGTCCGAATTTCTTCTGCTTGTCACTGTCGAGAAGTTCTGCAACGGCATATTCATTAATATTTCCGACCAGATTATCCTTATTCACAAAATGATCGCACGAATAAAAGTCGCCGTTGCTTTCAACAACAGGAACGCCGCCGCAGTTTTCTTTGAAAATGCACAATGTATGCTCCTGCCCGAATGCCGTCCTGACAGCTTCTTCTATTATCTGAATCTTGATCTTTCCTATATCTTTCTCAATCCATTCATCAAAGACCGCAATAAGGAACCTGCCGAATTCATCAGGATCAACAGATGCCCTGCTCACTCCCTTCACTGAACCCGGCCGCCTTTCGACAAGAGGCAGGAAAGTAATATATTTTGCTCCCAGATCCCTGAAGAAATCATAGGTCACAAGAGGGAAAGCTGAATTTGATGAATTCACAACGCACAGGATCTCTGTCGTTATTCCGGCACGCTGAAGGATTTCGTACCCTTTAAGGACCCCTGCCAGCGACGGATTGCCCTCAGCATCCTTTCTGAATGTGTTATGCAGGTCGCCCGGTCCGTCGATGCTGATCCCAATAATGAACTTCTCCATTTTAAAGAACCAGGCCCAGTCCCAGTCGATCAGTGTGCCATTGGTCTGGATACCGTTAAGTACAGTTTTGCCCTGAGGCGTATGTTTCTTCTGAAAGGCAACCGCCTTCCTGTAAAAATCAATCCCTGCAAGCAAAGGCTCACCCCCGTGCCAGGAAAAGAAAATATCCCTGCCTGTCGTAGCCTCAATGTGCTGTATAATATATTTCTCGAGGACCTCGTCGCTCATTAGCGGATGAGATTCGCCATCCTGAAGGGAAAGCTTATCAAGATAATAGCAATACCTGCACCGAAGGTTGCATCGTGCACCCACAGGTTTCACAAATATCTGAAATTCACGCTCTTTATTCCGGTTTTCAGTCATTCCATCTTATTATATTGGCGTTGGCTCCGGGGTTTTGCATCCTGATCCTCCATCCTGTCGGATAATAATTATTTACCCTTGAGCCTATATTGTTGCAAAACCCGAGGTTCACTCCCTTGTAACTTATTAAAAAGAATCCCCCTGGCACATTTTCAACTCTCAGGGGGTCCTTTCTCAGAAATTCAACAGCCTGTTCATACCCTGCCTGGTATGAATAAAATGCCTCATTCCGGAATCCCGCCGACAAGGCCAGGTCGTGCGACGGAATATACGAGTTCTTTTTGACAGTGCATATTCTTGTTCCGGGATTGACGATCCTGAGGAATTTTCCAAGCAGGAAGTAATCTTCAGGCTCACAGGGAACATAAAACATCTCTTCTCCCCATCTTATGATCCTTTCGGGAGGAAATGAGGTCCATTCACCTGCAACAACGAGATCCTGCCTTTTTACTTCATTTTTTATCTTAGCAGTTTCGCTTCGTGATTTCGCGGAATTTTCATCTTCCTTTCTCACAACAGAGACAAACAATCCTTCTCCCCTTATCCTTCCGGGATAAAAGCCATAGCCCTCAATACCTTTGTAATGCACTTCAGTGATGCCCTTAAATGAAGAGATATTCATGCTCAACGGCTTTGCATTGTGACCGGCTGCAAGCCACTCAACATTTTCCTCGTTCTCGGCAGGATTGAAGGTGCATGTGCTGTAAATGAGGATCCCTCCTGGTTTGAGGGCCGGCCATACATTTGAAAGTATCCTTTTCTGTCGCTCCGAACAGAGCATGGCGGCAGAATCTGACCATTCCACCACAGCTACAGGATCCCTGAACATACCTTCTCCCGAACAGGGGGCATCGACAAGTATCAGGTCAAAAAAGCCAGGCAGCCTGCCAAAGGCCGAAGGATCGCTCTGGGTGACGATTGTATTTGATAATCCCCATTTTGTAACATTTTCGGATAACACGGAAGCCCTTGAGGCAATGACTTCATTGCTCACAAGCAAATTGTTCCTGCCGATGAGTGATGCCAGATGTGTGGTTTTGCCGCCGGGAGCCCCGCAGAGGTCAAGGACTTTAATATAAGCCGGTTCCTGTAAATGCTGCCTGAAGATCTGCTCTATGAACATTCCGGATGCTTCCTGGGGATAATAGCATCCGGCATGAAAAAGCGGATCGGCAGTGAACGAGGGCCGGCTCTCAAGATAATACCCGCTGCTGCACCAGGCAACCTGTTCCGGATTATGCGGGATCCTGTCCCATTTATTTTTGTTTAACCTTATACTTATGGGAGAAGGTTCCTGAAGGGATCTCAGAAGACCATCAGGATCAAGGTAATTCTGGGTCCTGAGCCTTTGTATGAATCCTTCAGGGAACATCCGTTATCTTATTCTGATTTAAGAGGAATCCTGAAAATCGTTATACTCGCCGGTCCCGCAGTAAGTTTATTTGAAGCTTCCACTCCCTCCGGACCCTGAATTTTCACAACCGGTTCCCTGCCCGGTTCATTTGTCGACATTTCATCAGGCGCGGTTATCCGCCAGATTTCAAACTTACCGCCGGCCCTGCTTCCTGATATTTCAAGCGGAAAGCTGATCGTTTCATAAACAGGATTGACAACAGAAAGCGTCAGCGTATCACCACCTTCAGTGAGTGTTGCCCCTATCTCAAAAGGTCTTGTTTCGCCGGATATTTTTACAGGAATTGTACCAAATTTATGCCTGTAAAGCTTCAGTACCTGGCCGGTGGCATCAAAAACAGAATGTGTGGTGTTTGTCTTTATGCAGCCTATCACATTTACAGTCTGGGCATAATTTGCCATGTAAATTATATCGGTGTTTTTCGAATATTCATTTATTCCGGCGGCAATTCCCATGGCATCCCTGTAGAAATACCTGGTTCCAAGTTCACCATAGATATGAGGTCCGTACCAGTAGTTCCATTCATCCATGCAGATCCGGATATCCTTGCCTTTAAGCTCAGGTATGGTCTGCCTGTATTCCCTGTGTGCTACAGCTTTTTCCCTGATGGCATCGGGTATCTGTTTAACATGTGTCATCAGTCCTCCTCCATGATAGTCCTGCTTGTAAAAATGTTCGCTTATATAGTCCATATTATCAGCGCAGTTCGAAAGGATCATCCTGTCCCAGTCGCCCAGGTCACCAACCGAGATCAGCTTTATTGAAGGATCGGCCGATCTCATCTTCGAGGCAAACTCATTGTTCTTTCTGACAAAATCCTCAGTCGACATATGTCCGAGCTGCCAGTCGCCGTACATTTCATTGCCTATCGACCACCATTTTACCTTCCATGGTTCAGAATGCCCGTTGGCGTTTCTCAGCTTACCCATCGGGGTATCCTGTGCCCCGTTTGTATATTCAACTTCATCCCTTGCTTCGTCCGAGTTACCGAGACCCGCATTAACGGCAATATACGGTTCAGTGTTAATTAATTCACAGAACCTCATGAATTCATGTATCCCCACGTCATTGCTTTCTACTCCCATCCATGCGGGATTCTTTCGGGGAGGACGTTTGTCCCTGTCTCCCAGTCCGTCGCGCCAGTTGTAACCGCTTACGAAATTACCGCCCGGCCAGCGGTAAACCGGAGAATCAAGCTCCTTCAACAGAGCAATGACGTCATTCCTGAATCCTTCAATGTTATCAGAAGGCATCAGTGACACTGTTCCCACAAACAGTTTCCCTGTTCCGAACGGTTCGATGCTCAGGACTGCATCATGAACAAGGCCTTCCGACCTGAAATTAAGAGGGAAAGTCGTGTATTTACCGGATAAACCTGTTAATTCGACAGTTTCATTTTTATTATCCCATTTGAGGCTGACGACAGCTTTTGTAATATTACCCGAGGCCTTAAGCACTATCCTTCCGTTATAATCGAGGTTTTCTTTCAGTCCAAGGTTTTCCTGGTACATTACGACCTTAAGGTCGTCGCGGCAACCAAGCACAGGGGTCTGGCTTCCCGTGAAAGGATTTGAAGTTTCCATCGAAAACAATGAATTCTCACCCGACAGCTTCCATGCCGATTCCCTTGATCCAGGTACATACCAGAATTTCCTGTCCTCGAGCATCTCGGCCCAGATCCCTCCGTATATGCATCTTCCGAGGTGTTCAATAAACTGGCCATATATATACACAGGCATCGGCTCTGATCTCTCAGCCGTGTTGACTGTTATGTTTGTGTTTATTTTCTCCTCCGACAGCAGTTCCATTTTCATATTGTCGAACCATGCGCTTCCTTTGGCGCTGCCATCGATCCCGAGAACACATGATATTGTAACACAGTCGTCATTCCCTGTCTCGAATTCATATTTCACCTGTGTCCAGTCGTTGGTCCCGGTAAACCCCGACGATTCATGCTTAATGCCGTCCATCCTGAAACCGGCACCTTTACCATTTTCTGCAACTATATTTTCGGTTTTAATCCATCCTGTGAATCTGTATCTCGACCATGGCTTAAGCAGCACTTTTGACGACCAGCGGCCATTGGCAAACCTGTCGGCCTTTAAATAGAGACTTTTAGTGCCATCCTGGGCCACATTATCATAAAACTGAACTGCATTTCTGGCCCTTGGATCACTCGACCATCCCTGAACAAGGGATCCGTCAGTCATTTCTGCCGAAGGGTTCTGAATAACTCCGTATTGATGAGCCTGGTCTGTCGGATTTTGTATGCTGCATCCTGCAAGCAGGATAAAGAAAGCAAATGCGGATTTTTTCATTTCGCTGTCAGGTTAGTTATTAGATTTCATTGCTATCGTTACCAGAAGGAATAACAGGGTTTCCGGAAAACTTTTTCCATAAGAAATAAACAGGTATTCCGATTAGTACAATTATAAGTCCGGGGAATGTATAGTTAGGCTTGTAGATAAGCAGGATTATCATAATAAAAGTTGTCACCAGGATATAAAATCCCGGTATGACCGGATAACCCAATGCTTTGTAAGGACGTTTTATATCTGGTTTTTTTGCCCGCAAAATAAATATTGCAAGTATAGTAAGGCTGAAAAAGAGAAGAACAGCGAAGATCACGTAGTCGAGAAGATCACTGTATGTTCCTGAAAGGCAGAGCAGCACCGCCCAGATACCCTGAAGCGCTATTGCAAATCCGGGAACTCCTTTTTTGTTAATCTCTCCCACTCTCCTGAAAAAGAGCCCGTCCTTTGCCATTGCATAATAAACCCGCGGCCCTGCCAGTATGAGACCATGGTTGCATCCGAATGTGCTTACCATTACGAATACTGCCATGATAATTGCGGCATAATCGCCGAAGACGACGCTCATTGCCGAAGTCGCCACCCTGTCATCGGTTGCATATTGTATTCCTCTGGAAATGACATCAGTTCCATCGGGCGAACCAGAAAGAGGGAGGACCCTTATATATACCCAGTTTGTGAACAGGTAAATAACTGATACAATAAGAGTTCCAAAAATAAGGCTGAGAGGAACCGTCCGTCTGGGATTGATTACCTCTCCAGAGATGTATGTCACATTATACCATGCATCGGCTGAGAAGAGCGAACCGACAAGAGCCGTTGCAACGGCAGCGACCAGGGCAAATCCGGTAAGTGGTATCACCTGGTTGTTCTCACCGAGCTTTCCCGCTGCCCAGAACACCTCTTTGTTAATCTCCCACGATGACAAAGCCTTTGTTGCAAAAAAGCCTGTAAGGATGAATCCGAACAATGCCATTACCTTGGTGGAAGTAAAGATATTTACAACAGTCTTGCCTGTCACGATTCCTCTTGTATTCAGCCATGTCAGAAATGTTATCATGGCAATTGCCACCACCATGGTACTGTTTATCTTGAGAGGTCCGGCTGCAAGAAGAATGTTCCTGTCGGATATCCATGGAATAATGACGCCTGTGAATTTGGCAAAAGCCACAGCTACTGCCGCGATAGAACCGCATTGTATTACAAGGAAGGTAGTCCATCCGAATAAGAAACCAATCAGCGGGTGGTAGGCTTCCCTGAGATAAACATATTGTCCTCCCACATCAGGCATCATCGATGCCAGCTCTCCATAGCTTATGGCTCCTATCACAGTTATGATCCCTGTTATCAGCCAAACTACCATCATCCAGCCGGGTGATCCTACAGTTCTGGCAATATCAGCACTTGTTATAAAGATACCGGAACCTATCATTGCTCCCGCAACGATCATTATTCCGTCAAACAGGTTTACACGCTTCTGTAACAGGTGGTTTTCAGCTTGCATTTTATAACTATATGATAATAAACAATATTAATTAAATTATTAAATAATTATTAGCCTTTACCCCCTTCTCTCCCGAACCTTTCGGGATTCCCCCATAGGGGAAGGAGAAATCCCTCCGACAGCCTTTCCCCCCAGGGGGGGGAAAACGGGAAAGGGGGTAATTCAAAAAAAGGAAAATCCTTTAATAAATTTCATTTGTGAGTTATCCTTATCTTTTTGCATGTGATTGCCGGCATCAAAATATAATATTAACGTAAAAACAAATGTAATTAAACAAATGAAATAAATCCGGTCATGAAATTGTCTAATATTATATTAATATATCTGATCAAATTAACTAACCTTGTTTTAAAACAATCATCGAATTATGAAGAAATCGTTGTTTTTTTTAATGGCCATGCTTTCGACATTAAGCATGTCAGCCCAGAAATTTGAAGATCTGGCCTTAACTCCGCCAATGGGATGGAACAGCTGGAACAAATTTCATTGCGATGTAAGCGAGTCTCTTATAATGAAGGCAGCTGATGCCATGATAAGCAGCGGCATGAAGGATGCCGGTTATGAATATATTGTGATTGACGATTGCTGGCAGGTTTCCCGCGATGAGAACGGCGAGATAGTCTGCGATCCCGAACGTTTCCCTCATGGGATGAAATATGTGGCTGATTATGTTCACTCAAAAGGCCTTAAATTCGGCATTTACTCGAGCGCCGGTACTGTGACCTGTCAGAGGCGCCCCGGAGGTTTCGGGCATGAATACCAGGATGCAAGGACGTATGCAAGATACGGAGTCGATTACCTGAAATATGACTGGTGCGGTTCAACCACCCAGGATGCAAAATCGTCGTATACAAATATGAGCAATGCCCTCCGCACGGCCGGACGTCCGATCGTTTTCAGCATTTGTGAATGGGGATCGAACAAGCCGTGGGAATGGGCCGGAACTGTAGGTCATCTGTGGAGGACAACGGGCGACATCAGCGACAGCTGGAACAGCATGATAGATATCTTTGAAAAACAAAAGGATCTTGCGAGATATGCAGGACCGGGAAAATGGAACGATCCCGACATGCTCGAGGTAGGCAATGGAGGGATGACAACGGAGGAATACAGGACTCATTTTTCTCTCTGGTGCATGCTTGCATCTCCTCTTATGGCAGGAAACGATCTTAACAATATGACACCCGAGACGAAATCGATACTTCTGAACAGGGAGATGATAGCCATCGACCAGGATTCGCTGGGACGCCAGGCCACTTGCTACCGCGATAACGGAGATTACCAGATCTGGGTCAAACCGCTGTCGAACAATGAAAAGGCAATTTGTCTTCTCAATAAAAGCGATGAAAAGAAATCGGTGCTTGTCGATTTCGATCTACTGGCAAAGATCAGGACATTTGGACGCGGTTTCGGAGGCCCTATGCCGGCTGCTCCACCTGCAGGAGGCGTTCCCGGGATGCCGGGAGCCCCGGGAATGCCTGGTGGCCAGGCTGCACCTGGCGCCCCCGGAGCACCTGCTGCACAAGCAGGAATGCCCGCCGGAACGGGACAGGCCAGACCAGGCTTTGTACAACTTACACTCAATGATTATCGCGTAAGAGATGTCTGGGAACATAAGGATCTAACACTGAAAGAGACTTCGATGTATGTCGAAATGCCTCCCCACTCGGTAAAAGTCTACAGGTTCATCAAGAAATAGAAGTAATAAAACCAGGCAGAAGCATCCATTTGATCTTAAAACCAGGAGGCAGTATCATAAACAAATTACTTTGTTTTTTCATTCTTTATGACTTTTGTGATAACCTTTGTGTCCCTTTGTGGTTGAATAACCTATGATAAACCAGAAAGGTGAAATAAGGATAACACAAAGATACCCAAAGGAGTGTGATCCAGCTTTCTTGTTTCCGGTTAATTTGCAAATGAAACTTCTTTACCTGTCAGTCTGATCCTCCCTGTTACCACCTGTGTGAACTGAGGATCGAGATATCCCTTGAAACCCGGTTGTTTCCCTCCGACAGAAATGGTGAAATAACCGGGTTCTATAACTCTCCTGTTTTTATTGTTTATCATAGAAAACTGCCTTGGGTCAAGACTGAATTCCACAATCCGGCTTTCTCCGGGTTTCAGGGTGATCCTTTTAAAGCCCTCGAGCTGGCGTACAGGACGCGGTGTCGAAGCCTTCTCATCGGTAAGGTAAAGCTGAACAACTTCATCACCTTCAAGGCTGCCTGTATTTGTTACGGTAACACTGACATTGACTTTTTCGCCTGCTGCTGCCTTTTCAGGAAGTGAAAGGTTGTTGTAGGCAAAAGTGGTATAGCTGAGACCGTAACCAAATGGATAGAGAGGCTCCTTTGTAAAAAACCTGTAAGTCTTTCCTGTCATATCATAATTTTCAAATGCAGGTATCTGGTCAACTGATTTATAATAAGTCACGGGCAGCCTTCCGGCAGGATTATAGTCGCCGAAAAGGACATCAGCGACAGCATTGCCACCCTGCTGACCACCGTATCCGGCAAGCAGAACTGCATCAGCCTTTTCCTGTACCTTGTTTACCGATAATGCTCCTCCGTTTGTAAGAACGACGATGACCGGTTTGCCAGTGGCCTCTATCGCATCAAACAGATGTTCCTGAACTGCCGGCAGATCAAGGCTTGTGCGGTCGCCGCCGCTGAAACCTTCAATTTTTATTGGCATCTCTTCTCCCTCAAGACGCTGTGATAAACCGAGAACAAGAACAACTGCATCGGCCTCTTTAGCCGCGGCAACAGCTTTTTCGACAAGTCGGGTCCGGGGACGGCACCAAAGAAGTTTCATATCAGCATCGCCTGCATAATTCTTATAAAAGACCTCGATCTTATATTTCTCCCCTTCCCTGAGATCAATAGCTTTCTCAACATGAAAGGCATGATGCTCGCCCCTGTATGATATAAATTTCTCACCGTTTATCAATATCTCATAACCCGACGAACCCCATGAGCCAAGGTAGAATGTTCCTGTTTCAGGAGCGACGAGATAAGTTGTCCATTTTATTCCGAAATCATCATCCGGCATATCAGCCCGAGGAGAAAGATGCTCCCAGTAAAAATCAATATTATCGTCGATCCTTGTGAAAAGAGGTTCTCCCTTCATATCGCGGTTATTGAAGTATTCACCAACAGCTCCCTGCTTACCGTCGGGAGTCTGAAGATACCTCGAGGGGATGACGGTAAGGTTATGAACCGGTTCTGCAAGGTCGCTTCCCTCAGCATATAATATCTTTGTTTCAGGACTGAGCTTGTTTTTTATACCTCTGAGCACTGTCACGGGGTCTTTTGGAATGCCGTTATAATTCCCTATCAACGATTCAAAATTATCGGCATTGGGACCAATGACAGCGATTGATTTAATATTCTTCGACAAAGGCAGTGTATTTGCGGAATTTTTGAGAAGGACAACAGATTTATTTGCAGCCAGCCTGGCAAGAGAGTTGTTATAATCAGAACAGTTGACAAAATAGGGTATTTGTGCATAGGGTACCATGTTGTCGGGATCGAACATTCCAAGTCTGAAACGGGCAGTGAAAACCCTTTTTACTGCTGTGTTAATGTCATCCTCATTAAGCAGGCCTCTTTCGATTGCTGTAACAAGATTTTTATAGTCAACGCCGCATTCAAGGTCGGTCCCTGCCTTTACCGCCTGTGCTGCTGCCTCGGCAGCATCTTTTGCAACCTTTGTGAACCTGTAGAAATCAGAGATGGCCCAGCAGTCGGATACTATATAGCCTTTAAATCCCCATTCGTTTCTCAGAATGCCATACAGTATCGGATTGGCGCAGCACGGGAAATCGCGGAACATATTATAGGCACCCATCACCGAATACACACCCGCGTCGACAACCAGCGTCCTGAATGCAGGAAGATATGTCTCCCTCAGGTCAACTTCACTCACTTTTGCGTTGAACTCATGCCTTAATGGCTCGGGACCCGAATGTACGGCATAATGCTTTGCAGTGGCAACAGTCTTGAGGTATTTCGGATCATCGCCCTGCATTCCTTTCACATACTGATATCCCAGCCTCCCTGTCAGGAATGGGTCCTCTCCGTAAGTTTCATGACCCCTTCCCCATCTTGGATCACGGAAAATATTGATATTAGGCGACCAGAAGGTAAGCCCCTGGTAGATGCCTGTTTTGCCTCTTCTCTGAAATTCATGGTATTTTGCCCTTGCCTCATCTGAAATGGCACTGGCAACATTGAACATCAGTCCTTCATCCCATGAATTGGCAATGGTGATAGATTGAGGGAATACAGTTGCATAACCGGCTCTTGCAACTCCGTGAAGCGCCTCATTCCACCAGTTATATGACGGAATCCCCAGCCTTGGGATAGCCGGAGCAGTATACAGAAGCTGATCGGCTTTCTCCTTAAGTGTCATTCTTGAAATAAGGTCAGCAACTCTGTCCTCAACCGCCAGTGAAGGATTGCGGAATGGATATATTGTTTCATGCTGCTGGGCAATTGCAGTTAAGCCCATACTGAACAAGATTATCACAGATAATGTCAGGCCCTTTTTCATCGTCGGATATTTTAAATCAATTTACAAATCATGAAAATAGTATGTATTTGAGAAAGCCATACGGTTTTTCGACATATTTTTAATGATTTTTCATTTTGGACACTTTACTCTTTTTCCTGTTTCGTGTGATGGATTAATTTTGATATTCCGGCCGGGTATCGTTTTCTTACACAAGTATTAAAAGTCATTCCGCCTAAACAATCCTTCCTTAAGGTCCTGACTTGTGACAATTAGTACTTTGGCATTGTATTCAGGCTAATTTTATACCAACCTGACCAGATCATTGATGACGGCATTTTCACCTCCTTCGCAAGCAGGGGAAAGTTACGAGACCTGACATCCAGTCTGCCAAAGAAACACTAAACGCCTGACTGGCAATAAAATCCCGTGAACTCATTCTGATTTCGACAGGATCCTATAAGCAAACAACGCACTCTGCTTCACCACGGGGAAAGAAAGATGGTTGAGCCGGTAATTCTGACTTTGTCTTTGCCTTTCTGCTCCTCTTCCGATGAGTAAGTTAAAACGATAAAAAACCAATTTCAGCGGTTCTGCTTCTTTCCCGCAAGGCTGAATGAATAACTGCCCGCCACCAGATGTAACGATCCGTCGTTATTCAGGTCGGGTTTAATATCTTTATCGGAGCCGGCTGATTTCATCGACAATACCGAATAACCGGATGGAACAGAAAAATCAGCAGTTGAGTTTGCAGGAATTGTTAAATTTATAACAATACCTTTTTTAGTCCTTGTCCAATCCGAAACAATACTTCCGTAAGGTGACTCATGTACAGCCCTGAAATGTGAAAGGTTTGCAGGAAATGAAGGTCGAAGAAGGATATTCTTAAAGCCGGGATAAGCAGGATCAGGATTGATGCCTCCAAGGGCTTTGAAAAACCATGCATCTATTTCCCCGAACATAATATGGTTCATTGAAATATCGCTTCCGGCATCGATAGGCCAGTTTTCGTAAAAGGTAGTGGCCCCGTTAACTATCCACCATCCCCATGAGGGAAATGTTTCAGAAGAAGCCAGTGTGTAAGCCAGATCAGGATATCCGTTCTCACTCAGGGCATTCAGAATAGCCTTTGAACCAAGCAGGCCTACATCAATATGCGAATTATCCGCCTTAACCCTGCCGGCAAGATTTTCAGCCACCTTCGCCTTCAGGTCATCAGGAACAATGTTCCATTTAAGCGGAACACTGAGCTCTGTCTGAACACCATTGCCGTAGATACCCTTTTCAGTATCGAGATATTTTGAATTTATGGCGTCCTTTATCTTGTTGGAAAGTGCGGTGTATCTGATATAATCATCCTCCCTGCCGAGAAGTTTTGCCGCCTTTGCAAGTATCGAGGCATCAACGAAATAGTACGCCGACGATGTCAACTCAACAGGAGATTTGGATTTTACCGGCACCCAGTCTCCCAACCCCCATGCAGTAAGGCCCGACGGACTTAAATCAGTTATATGATCAACATATCTTTTTATGTTCTCATAGCAGTCGCTCAGCAGCTTTTTGTCACCATAGAACATGTAAACATTCCATGGTATGATTGCAATTGTGCTTGTCCAGTCGGGACCGTTGGCCCAGTGATAGCCCCATCCGCCCGTTGGTATTATGGCAGGAAGGACCCCGTTTGGCTGTTGTTCATCGCGATGGTCGGCGAGCCATTTCTCATAAACTGTTATTGCATCAAAATTGAACAGTCCTGTCTCGACGGCGATATGCGCGTCACCGGTCCATCCGTTCTTTTCTCTCTGAGGGCAGTCGGTAGGATAACCAAAAAGGTTTGACAGATACGAGTTGTTGGCAGCCCGCCAGATTTTGTTCAGGACAGGATTTGATGATTCGATGGTTCCGACAGGAGGGACATCGCTGTGCATGAACCATCCGGTAAGGTTTGACACTGAAAGATTCACGGGTTTGCTGCAGGTAACTTCGACATACCTGAATCCCTTGTAATTGAACCTGGGCATAAATGTCTCTTCACCCTTCCCTCCTGCAATGAAAATATCGGTCTGGAAAGGATCGCTGTCATCGGTGGGCCTGTAATGCACATCTATATTCGACATATCAGCACGTCCGTCTTTCCCGGTTCTCTCCGCATGTTTAAGCCTGAATACAGTTCCTGCATCAGCGTTGACAGTGAACTGCGACACCCCTGCAATATTTCTTCCGAGATCAAAAACAAATACAGAATCATTTATCCTTGTGACACTAAGCGCAGGTATCCTTTCCACGTTACGGATCGGATGCATCTGTTGGGCGACAATGTTCTGTGAAGGTGCCGGACGGTAAACGGCCGGTTTCCACTGCGTATCGTCAAAGCCTGGCCTGTCCCATCCAGGCTGCTCCCTGCGGGCATCATAATGTTCGCCTGTGTATATACTGTTAAAGACAACAGGGCTCAGTGAACTCTTCCATGTATTGTTTGTTGCAATTGTTTCAACAGAACCATCCTCGTATGTGACCCTTATGTCCATGCAGAATGCCGGCCTGTTGCGCCATGGCGCCCTGTCGAAATACCATACTGCAGTCGACTGGTGGTTATACCAGCCGTTCCCAAGCAGCACACCTGCCACGTTCCTTCCCTGCTGAAGACTTAAGGTTATGTCGTATGTCACATAAAGAGTTCTCCTGTCGAACCTGGTATACCCGGGATCAAGACGATGATCTCCGGTCTTCATGCCGTTAAAAGAGAGCTCATACAAACCTGCCGCTGCTATATAAGCCCTTGCCGATCTTATTTTTCCGTTTACAATGAACTCTTTTCTGAAATAAGGAGCTTCCTTTTTCCCGATCCCGTATTCATCGCTTATCCATGAACCTTTCCAGTTTTCCGGCTTCATGATTCCGGTTTCAAATGAGGCTGTAACAGGAATAGATTTAGCACCGTCCTTATCCCAGACTTCGACACTCCAGAAATATTTTGTAAAAGGTTCAAGCTCCTTGCCTGAATATGTAACGAGCATTCTGTCTGAACCAATTTTCCCTGAATCCCAAAAATCTCCCGATCCGTTGGATACTGCAACAGAATCAGTACCTGCAACTACTCTGTAAGCTGTCTGAACGGCACCCTGACGGATGTCGTTAATAAGCCAGCTTAATCTCGGTGTCCGTGAATCAATGCCCAGTGGATTCACAAGATATTCACACCTGAGATTTGAAGGTGAACATTTTTCCTGCGGAAATACTACAGGATAGATGCAGAATAATACTGAGAGTGAAAGAAAAAGCCTTCTGAAACACATAAATTCAACTATTTTTATAAATATAAGAAATTTCTCTTTCTTGTTTCCAATCCCCTTTCCCGTTTCCCCCAAGGGGGAAATGCCAAATGCGGCACTGAGGTTGCAGAAATAGGTAACAGGCCTGAAGTTGGCCTTTGTGTTCCTTTGAGTTGTACTTTGTGGTTCAATGATTTATTTTTTGCCACGAAGGGACGTGAAGGATACACTAAGGAACACAAAGGACTTTTTCAACACCCTTTAAGAAAGGGGATAGAAGCAAAAAAATATATCCAGATTTACATGACGCATGACACCAATCAACCAGTATTAAACAACAGGAAGACTCCATGGATTCCTGTATTGAGGAACCAGGTAGCTGTTTGCATCCGCGTCGTTTGTAAATTTCGATCCGTCCCATACAAGTTTCTTACCTGTACGGTATGCAATATTGCCGAGAGCTGAGAATTTTGCGATATGCGCACCTATCTCGATGTTTGCATTTGTCTTCGGATTTCTTGTCTTAATGCATTCGAGGTGGTTTTTCACATGGTTGCTCAGTCCTTTTCCTGTTCCCCTTTTAAGAGGAACAGCTTCCATCCTGAGCTTGCCGTTAACCTTTTCAGGGATGACCTCCCAGCCTCCGCGGTCGACAACCAGTGTACCGTTTTCGCCCACAAACCCGAGGCCGTGGTTACGGCCATAGGCGCCGTCATCAATACCTATGGCATGATCCCACAAAACGTTGAAACCATCGAATTCATAGATTGTCTGAAGGCTGTCGGGAGTTTCGCATGCATCATCCGGATAGCCATACTTACCGCCCATGGCCATTATGGATTTTGGCGTTGTGACATTCATTCCGAAGAGTGCATAGTCGAGCAGGTGTACTCCCCAGTCGGTCATAAGTCCGCCCGCATAATCCCAGAACCATCTGAAGGTAAAATGGAAACGGTTCCTGTTAAAGGCTCTTTTGGGGGCAGGGCCGAGCCACATGTCATAATCAACGCCTTCAGGGACAGGTTCATCAGGGAGAACCGGTATCGTGGGGCACCATCCCTGGTACGAAAACACCCTGACAAGCCTTATTTTGCCCAGACGCCCCGATTTGATGAAATCAACCGCCTCCTGCCAGTGCGGGTCGCTTCTCTGCCATTGTCCGACCTGAACCACCCTGTTGTATTTCTTTGCAGCCTTCACCATAAGATTGCATTCCTCAACAGTCCGGCCTATAGGTTTTTCGACAAAAACATCCTTCCCTGCCTCGCATGCTGCAACCATCTGGATGCAGTGCCAGTGATCAGGTGTGCCAACAATAACAACATCAATATCCTTATTATCGATGATTTTTCTCCAGTCCTTATAGAGATTTGCAGGCTTTTTCCCTCTTATCTTTTCCACGTTCCCGGCTCTCCTTGCAAGGACTGAATCATCAATATCGCACAATGCTATGCATTCAACTTCAGCATTTTCCAGAAATGCTGAAAGATCACTGAATCCCTGTCCGTTACAGCCTATCACTCCCACGTTGATTCTGTCGCTGGGTGCAACAGTTTTTGAAGAAGCCCTGAAAGAAGGCACCATAGTGAGTCCGGCGGCAGCCAGGGCTGTATTTCTTATGAAACCGCGTCGTGTTGTCATGGATATTAATTTTTGGTCATATTATTTTAAGACTGAGAATCTGTAGATTGTTCGTGTCTGGTAAGTTTCGCCAGGGTTTAACACTGTTGACGGAAATTCAGGATGATTTGGGCTGTCGGGGAAATGTCCCGATTCAAGGCAGAAACCTGTCCTGTTATCATAGGCCACACCTCCGTGACCTTTCTGGCTCCCGTCGAGGAAGTTTCCGATATAAAGCTGCATTCCTGGCTGATCTGTAATAACTTCAAGGATTCTTCCCGTTGACGGTTCAAAGACCATTGCATCAACTTCTTCCTTATTGTCGAGGACATAGTTATGGTCATATCCCTTGGCTATTCTGAGCTGGTCGTTAACTTCATCCAGACGTTCGCCAATGGTATGAGGTTTTGTGAAATCGAAAGGAGTTCCGGTCACGGGCTGTAATTCTCCCGTTGGTATCATTACTGAATCGACCGGGGTGTATGCAGATGCCCTGAGAGTAAGGACATGGCCTACTATGGGAAGCAGAAAATCGCCTGAAAGGTTAAAATAAGCATGGTTTGTAAGGTTGATGACTGTCTTTTTATCGGTGACTGCCTTATAATCCATTATGATCTCATTGTTGTCATTCCAGGTATAGGTAACCTCGGCATCAACGTTTCCGGGGAATCCCATTTCCATGTCGGGGCTGTGATATCTGAACCTCACTGATGGAGATTTCCCTTTCAGTATTTCCATATCCCATACAACGCTGTGCCATCCCGCTGGTCCGCCGTGAAGGCAATTAGGGCCATTATTCTGGGGAAGGGTGTATTCGACTCCGTCGAGAGAGAATTTTCCGTTGGCAATTCGGTTTGCATACCTGCCAACAGTTGAACCGAACGACATGTCGCCTTTAAGAGTTTCCTCAAATGTATCATATCCGAATGTCACATTTGCCTTTTTCCCATTCATGTCGGGGACCTCTATCCAGTTGATCTTTGCACCATAGTTTGTAAGTTTGATAACATTACCTGATTTGTTTGTAAGCGTTATCAGATAGACCTCTTTTCCCTGGTGGCTGCCAAATACTTCCTTTCGCACCAAAGGTGTCTTTTCACATCCGGTAAAAAACAGAGCAACACTCAATAAGCCAAGCGATAAAACCAGAAGATTTCTTTTCATAAAAAGTTGTTTTTAGTTTTTATTAATTGTAATTGTTTTCTATTTTGTCCTGAACTGCAACGCCGGAAGTCCGTCCCCGTTAAAGAGGGAGGCGGTTGAACCATTTCTCCAGCAATATCTTACAAAAACAGGTTTCGGGATCTTCGGAGAAGAGACGACGACTTCATCTCCGGCTATCCTGGCGTCAGCCTTCATATACTTCCCGTCCTGCCCTGCCAGTTCAAATTCGGTAAGCTTCGCTCCTTTTGAGACAAGTCCCTTGCCAATATAATCAAACTGAACCCTTATGCTGTTTCCCTCAGCGGTTGCTGATTTGAAAACCGGGCCCTGTGTGGCAATATCCCTGCCGTAATCTTTCGACAATGCGAGATTTGCCAGTCTTTCTCCCACTTCTTTTTTGAAGGGAGGGTGTATATTCATTACAGTAGCAATATCAAGAGTCACAACCATCCCGGTATTTGGCATCTGAAGGGCTTTTTCCTGGGCTTCCCGAAGCAAGGCTGATTCGGTTGAGTCGACTCCGCTGTAAACATAAGGGGCGATCTGAACATAGTAAAATGAAAGATCATCATTGTTCCAGGCCTCCCTCCAGTTACTTATAAGCAGGGGGAAGATCTTTGCATATTGTTCAGCTCTTCCCACATTGGCCTCGCCCTGGTACCAGATGGCACCTTTTACGGGATAATTCACAAGAGGGTTAATCATCCCGTTATAAAGCGATGAAGGCGTCGACGGTCCAACAGCAACGGGCCTGACAACGGAGGAGAAGTCTTCCCCGGAAGGATCAAATATAAAAAACCTGTTTCCGATAAGTTCTGCGGCAGGCTGGTATTTCCATTCTCCCTCTATATCAATATGTACTGACTGATTTTCTTTTTCCGAAAGTTTCATCGATCCGGGTTTTCCCCATATGCCTCCGCCACCCTGATTGTCGAGTACGCGGACTGCTATCATATTTCCCCCTGGTCTTGCAAGATCCTTCGGGATGTCATAATTCCTCTCGGCCTGCCAGAATCCGGCAATTTCATGTGAACCGACAAGCCGTCCGTTGAAATAGGTCCTGTCCATATCATCTATCGGTCCGAGCGACAGGGTAAGCTCTCTTCCCGACATCTCTTCGGGCAGGTCAACGCTTCTCCTGAACCAGACCACACCATCGAAATCACCGGTTACCTGTTCAAACTGACCTGGCAGTTTCATTACAGGCCATCCTGAATCATTGAAATCAGCTGCCGTAACCACGTCATCGCTGAATGTGAGGTTCTTCCACCGGCTTTCACCGGAAGCGTCGGCAACTATCTGTTTATGGTTATTGAGCCACGACTGGTAGCCGGCTATCAGGGGGACAGACTCCTTGATCTTTTTGAGTTCGGAAACAAATTCGCCTGATTCCTCCAGAACATCTGCCGACATCCATGCCTCTGCCGGTGTTCCTCCCCATGCTGACTCTATTAATCCGACCGGAATCTTAAGTTCATCATGAATCTTTTTCCCGAAGAAATAAGCTGCCGCACTGAACTGGCCGACAGATGACTGTGAGCAAACCTCCCATTTTCCCGTGCAGTCTGTAAGAGGTTCTGCCGAGACCTTGCGCTGGACATTGAAGAGACGGATTTCCGGCACCGAGGCAGAGGCTATTGTTTTGGCCGAATGCATGATTGTGTCATTAGGAGGCCATCCTGCAAGCGGCATTTCCATGTTCGACTGTCCTGAACATACCCATACTTCGCCAACCAGAACATTGTTCAGCGTAATCGTTGTATCAGGGGCCTCCACGGTAATTGTGAAGGGGCCGCCGGCTTCCGGAGAAGGAATTGTTACAGACCACACTTTATCGTCGCCGGTCACCGACTTCCCGTTTCCTCCCCAGCTTGCCGAGACAATAATTCTGGTCCCCGGCAACGCCTTACCCCAGATATGTATGTCGGTCTTTTGCTGGAGCACCATATTGTCGCCTATCAGGGCGGGAAGCTCAAGGCCCGAATGTTTGTTCTGACAACTCAGAAGTGTCACAGAGGCAAGTAAAATGAAAAAGGCGGGTTTCATATTAAGAATATTTTGTCGTTTGCATATGTTCCAATATTCTGAAAGGCTTAAACTCAAGGCATCAGCTGGAGTGTGTAATTGAAAGTTGCAGGAGCAGTATAAACCATATATTGCGGCAGCGGTCTTGGTCCGCAACTGGCAGTTCCCACACCCAGGGTACGGCAGCTGAGACAAAGAACAGTTGCATCGCTCTGTGGAAGATCGATCCTGTATTCGACCGGGTCCATCTGCTCATCACTGTAAGGCAGCGCCGTAAACTGAAGCAGTGTACCGTTACTGAAGGCCTTTATTCCTGCCCCTCCGGCATTGGTTATTTTAAGCCACCTGACATCCTCATGATTGCCGGCATCCATGGGTTTTTCATAGGGTGTCATCAGTTCCCTGACTGTACTCTTATATACTCCAACATCAAATCCTCTCTTCCTGTCGGCATAGTTTTCCATAGGTCCGCGTCCAAAGTATTCAGCATTTTCATACTGTTTGTCAAGGAACAGCCTGACCCCTATCCTGCCTGCAACCTGGCCTGGATTGCTTGAACTGATATTGTTTTCAGCTGTTATAGTGCCGTTGCCGGAGATTGTATAGACTGCCCTGAAATCGACAGTGTAGCCGTTTTTCCCTTCACCTGTCATTTCCACTGCAACTTTTGCCTCAGAAGGTGAAACCTGTTCAGACGTAACATCTTTTACTGTCCATTTCAGATCTTTAAGTCCGGCATTTGCCCAGCTTCTGTCGGCATACATATCATCATTCCGGTGTGCCGCCCTCCATAAATGAGGCATCGGTCCGCCTCCAGGTCTCAGGATGTTGATCCCGTTAAGTTCGATTGAAGAAAACGTGCCTGCCGAGATGTCGAATATAGCAGTAAATCCATCACCTTTCAATGTTACAGCCTTATCTGTCCTTGTTATGGCAATGGGCCTGGTATCGGGTGAGGGAACAGGAGCAGCCGTCCTGACGGGAAGCCGGAACTGCTGAGATGCTATTTCATAACCCTTCTTGGCCCAAATCTCATCCTTTGTGAGACTGAATGAGATTCTTAGAAAATACTCCGCACCGGGTTTTGGATCATTTATCTCAAAAGGCACCCTGACAGTAGTTTCCGAACCCGGCTCAAGATCAAAAGCAGGCAAGGTTCCTGATCCTTTCACATCACCATTCTCTGAAAGGGTCCATGCGACGGCAAAGTCTTTTGTGTTTATGAACTGATATTTATTTTTCACCCTGATAGTCCCGGCTCCCAGGTCGTCTTCTGAAATTCCTATCCACTGATATGCATGCTTCATTTCCGGATAATGCGGTTTAAGTGATCTGTCGGAAGCGACGACTCCCTTGTGAATAAAATATTTATCATTGGGGAATTCGCCAAATCCTCCCCCATACGCCAGAATGACATGATCTGGATTACGCCTGTTCCAAATCCCCTGGTCCTGCCATTCCCAGATTGCTCCTCCCAGAAGAGCAGGGTATTTGTCAAATACATCATTGTACTCTCCGAGAGCGCCCATCGAGTTGAACATGGCATGAGCGTATTCGCACATATAGAAAGGCTTGTTGTAGGAAGTATCATTTGCAATGCGCTCAACCTGATCAATGGCGGTGTACATCCTGCTGTCGAGGTCTGCAGGGTTATTCTTTCCAATGCCAAAGCCCTCATAATGGACCGGTCTGGTGTTATCAATGTTTTTCACAGCCTCCATGGCGGCGCGGAAATTCGTCCCTCCCCTTCCGTTTTCATTACCAAGCGACCAAATAATAACTGAAGGATGGTTCTTAAAGTTTTCGGCATTTGCCACGTTCCTGTCTATTATTGCTGCTTTCATCCGTGGTTCTTCATCGAATTTGCCGGAATTGCCGTGGCATTCGACATTGGCTTCAGCCACAAGCCAGATACCCCATTCGTCACATAGTTCATACCACCTCGGGTCATCTGAATAGTGGCAGGTGCGGACATGGTTGCAATTACCCTGCTTAATAAGTTCGAGGTCGCGTATCATTTGTGCTTCTGTCACAGCATGGCCGACATCAGGCCAGTTCTCGTGACGGTTGACACCTTTCAGTTTCAGGGGAACTCCGTTTACAAAAAGCTGTCTCCCTTTGATCTCAACCTCCCTGAATCCTGTCCTTGCGGAAAGGATCTCGACAATCTTTTTGCCTCTCTTCAAAGTCAACACTGTCGTATAAAGCTTTGGTGTTTCAGCTGTCCATTTCGGGGGATTCTCCACCCGGAAAGACATCCTGACAGGGATCTCCTCACCCGGTTTAAGCGCCGGAACACCACCATTCAGGGTATACGAGGAAACTGGTTTTCCGCCATCATACAGTGTAACCAGCAATTCGGATTCCCTGACTGGTTTGCTGTCATAGTTTTTAATCCTTGCAGTTATATCGAGAGTCGCATCGACATAGTTGTTATCAAGGTCGGTCCTGATAAAGAAATCTCTTATATGCTGACGGGGAGCACTCCAGACCGTGACGTTGCGGAAAATACCGCTCAGCCGCCACATATCCTGATCCTCAACATAGCTTCCTGTTGTGTACCTGTAAACCTCAACAGCCACCATATTTCTGCCCGGCCTGACATATTTTGTGATGTCAAATTCAGCAGCGTTCCTGCTGTTCTCGCTGTAACCAACCTTTTCGCCATTGACCCAGACAAAAAAACCGGCATCAACGCCATCGAATGTCAAGAATATCTCACGTCCATTCCAGTCGGCAGGAACGTCAAAATCCCTCCTGTAACTTCCGACCGGGTTTCTTTCCTCATAGGCTGTGTAATTCTTGGGAGGAGTGCTCATCACCCGGGGAAAATCCTTTTTAAAGGTGTATCCCAGGTTCCTGTAATAAGGAGTCCCGTAACCAAGTATCTGCCAGTTTGATGGAACCGGTATTTCCTTCCATGAAGTGACATCGTAGGAAGGTTTGTAAAATTCGACAGGCCGGGCCTGCGGCCATGAAACCCAGTTGAATTTCCACATGCCGTTAAGGCTTCTGCAATATGCAGAAACATGTCGGTTTGCGGCAAGAGCCTCATTAAGATCGGCATAAGGCATTAAAGTGGCATGGGCGGGTTCCCGGTTAATTGCAAAACATTCAGGGTCCTCAATCTCGGCCGGTACCGGAGCCCCTCCAAGGGAGTCTCTTATAGAGGCCACCTGTGCATTTGCTGCCCCTGTAACAGAGAAAAGGAAAAAAAGCGATGAAATTACCAATGTGAGATTTTTCATTGTAACATGATGTTTTTATGAATTTCTTTTTATCATGATCTGTTGTCCGTTATATTTTACAGAAGTGTCAGGCTCCGTTCCGGGATCAAATCCCAGTGGTTTTTCACGTGTTATCCAGACTATGTTAAATGTCCTTTCTTTCAGCATACCTTCAAAATCACCGTTGCGCTCTCCGATTGTAAGTTCTCCCCCGGATTCGTCATAACTGAATTTTATTGTGCTGCACATGCCTTTTTCATAATTGTAATTTGTCCCTTCATCTTCATAAAGAGTAAAGGAACAATTTCTTCCCGTGTAAACAAAAAGAGTGACAGGATCGGGACTTTTTTCACCAACATACTGAATTTCGGGCCCAACAGGTATAATTGACCCTTCCCTGACAAACAAAGGCATCCTGTCATATGGGGCTTCAGCCTGAAGCTTTTGTCCTCCGATAATATGCATCCCTGTATACAGATCATACCAGTTAGCAGACCGGGGAAATACTACTTCTCTTTTCCTTGCCTTGTAATTATATACCGGCGCCACAAGAAGGGATGGCCCGAACATATACTGGTCGCCGATGTTCCTCATCGCCGGGTCATCTCCGAAATCCATCACCATTGCACGCATAATCGTGTAGTCGTTGAAATATGTAAGTCCGGCAAGAGAGTAAATGTACGGCATAAGCCTGTATCTCAGTTTATCATAGTAAACCATGCTTTCATATGCGGGAGTGCCTGGTTGTGAGATATTAAATATTTCGCGGTAGGGATATTGTCCATGACTCCGGAAAAGAGGGCAGAATGATCCGAACTGGAACCATCGGGTATTCAGTTCCTTCCATTCATCAAGATCGGCGCTTCCCTCTGCAGCGCGGGTATAGCGGTTCTCGACACAAAATCCGCCTATATCAAAGGTCCAGTATGGTATCCCTGACATCGAGAAATTCAGTCCGGCAGGTATCTGAGCCTTCATGTCCTCCCATCTTGTACCGATATCGCCGCTCCAGGTAGCTGTCGAATACCTCTGGAGGCCGGCAAATCCTGATCTTGTCAGAAGGAATACACGTTTATCGGGGTCAGCGCTTTTCTGCCCTTCATAAATTGCCATAGCATTTACAAGGGCATAGGTGTTGAAATATTTGGTGGACGGTCCAAGAGCCGTAGGTGTTGAAAGAAGTTTTCTGTATTCGATGCTTGCATTTGAAAGGATATCAGGTTCGGAGGCATCCATCCACCAGGCATCGAAGCCCTTTGAATAAAGATGTTCCTTCATCTGTTCCCAGAAAAGTTTCCTTGCTCCCTCGCTGTAAGCATCGTAAAAGGATCCTATATACCCCTTCCCGATCCAGTCCCTTATGCTGTCCTTGACAGCCTGCCTGTACATCCAGCCTTTGCTGTCAAATTCCCTGTAATGTTCTGTTGTATAATAGAATTTGGGCCAGACAGAGATCATTATGTGCCCCTTCATTTTATGAACAGAGTCGACCATGCCGGCAGGATCAGGGAAGAATTCCGGATCAAATTCATGGGATCCCCAGGCATCGACCGGCCAGTATGACCAGTCGAGAACAATATTGTCGATCGGAATCTTCCTTTCCCTGTATTTCTTCAGGACGCCCAGAAGTTCATCCTGCGATTTGTACCTTTCCCTGCTCTGCCAGAATCCCAAGGCCCATTCAGGCATAATCGGAGCTTTGCCTGTAAGGGTCCTGTATCCGCTTATAACTTTATCGAAGCTGCTTCCAGAAATGAAATAGTAGTCTATCTGATCGCCCATTTCAGAAGCAAACGACAGTGCACCCTGATCTTCCGCAGACAAAGGGCTCAAGGCTTTCAGTCCGATATATGAAACACCGCCGTCAGGCTTCCATTCCAGTCTTATCCTGTATCTGCGTCCCTTTTCAAGATTCTTACGGAACTTGTATGTATTCGGGTTCCATGCTGTCCTCCATCTCTCGGGAACAACAAGCTCGTCATCTATCCAAAGCTTTGTATAACCGGCATAATACAGTTTAAAACCAAAAAGTCCTGATTCCTGCGGTTCCAATGATCCTGTCCATGTTACAGCTGACCCGTAAAAGGGAAATTTCTCCGGAAAAGCCTTAATTGTTGTGAGGTTCTCATAATCGATTGCATTTTCTTTTCTTTTGATGAAAACCTTTGAAGTATCCGAACCGATATAATAGGTTGCAGTCAGTCCACCTTCATTCCCGTCTTCTCCATAAAGTCTGAAAAGGTCAATCTGGGAATAATCGCGGGGATCACCAAACCTTGTAAGCGAATAGTTATCCCAGAGTATACCGTAGTTTCTGCTCGAGATTATAAAAGGGACCGATACTTTTGTGTTGTACTGGTAAAGGACTTCATTCAGTCCCTTGTAGTTGAATTCATCCGACTGATGCTGGCCGAGGCCGTAAAACGCCTCATCGGCCGGTGATTCAAAGACCTGACGCAATGAATAACCGCTGGAACTTTCAACATTTACCGGAGCAAACGACCTGCCGTATTTCCTTTCCTGAAGGATTATCCTGCCGTTTGTGTCTGCGAAGATTACCTGACCTGTTGTAAGATTTACCTTTGCCTTCAATACAGATGTAGACAGAATCAGTGTGTCTATTGACTGACGGACATCAAAGGGAGGAACAGGATTAGTTTGTTCCATAACACACAGGCTTTTGCCTGATGAAAGCTCCTTCCCCGGGGATGCAATCACACGAATGATCTTCTCATTTATTACCTCAAGCTTCATAACAGACGGCATTCCGGGGCCATTTGATCCCAGTCTTATAACAACACCGTCATCCGTAAGGTTCCATACTGATCTGGAGCACGTTGAAAAAAGGATGACAGCTGAAAAAAATACCAGCAGCTTTTTCATCGTTCTTTTATTTCAAAATTAACATCTTTTGCCTGAGAAGCAATCGCTTTTAACAGCGACCTCGTATCTTTACCTATCTCACCTTTGACAAACTCCGGGACATTGTAAGAAAAAAGTGACTCGCCGTACAGTCGCGGATCTTTCAACGGCAGCATGAATGGTTTGGAAAATGTTCCGTCGCTGCTGCAATAAGTAATAAAAGGCCTTGTGTAAAGCCCATCCGTTCTCCTGCTGCTGAATATCATCCACCGCGAATTTGAGGACCATGAATGATAACTTTCACTCTCCCGGCTGTTTAGTTCTTTAATATTTCTGATTCTGCCGGTGCTGAGGTCGAGGCTGTACAAATCAGCATCCCTGTGCCATATCGAGAAATTGCCATAGTCCGAAAGTGTAAATACAAGTTGTTTCCCGTCAGGAGAAATTCTTGGGAAAGATATACTTCTGCCTGTTTCCCGCGAACTTACCAATGTATCTATCCTGTCGCCCAGGCTGCCCGATGAAGCATCGAACGATATAAGGCAGAGACTGTATTTTGCCTTATCGTATCCGACGGGCTGGTCCACCTTTCGGGCCGAACAAAAAACAAGTGTCTTGCCATCGGGAGAAAATACCGGGAAAGTCTCGAAACTATCATCGGAAGATAATAGCCCTGAAGTGAAAAGTTTATTGTTCCTTATATCATAAATCACTATGTCGGACCTCGAGTCAAAAACCTCAATTCTCCTGTCGCCGACTGAATGAAATACCTGGTAGATATTGTTTACAGAAAAAGCGATATAGTCACCTGACGGATGCCAGAAAGGATATATGCAATTTGAGATTGTCGAAATGGTTTTTGTGTTGAGCTTCGTTATTTTTCCGTCATTCACTAATATGGTACCGGATACATCTCCCCTGAGATGGAACAACATTTTGCCAGGGTTTCCCGAACTGAAGGAATGGCAGTTCATACATGTGCCTCTTACGAGCCTGTTGGTTAAAACAGGTTTCTCCCTGAATGATGAAAGTTCCCTCTGATAGATCCCCATGCTGCTGTATGCCTCATAACCCGGTGCAATAAGTCTGTAGACGATATAAGGATCGACAGGATCGCTTTTTACACTTATTTTAAATGACCTGTACCGCGTCCATTTTTTATTTGTCAGTGCCGTAACCGTCACAGTAAGGTCCTCCCCGTTATTGTCTTCAAGCATTCTGCGCCACTTTCCCTGCGGAATTCTGACCTGTTTCCCCGATCTTATTCTTATACTGCCAGTTCTTCCTCTTATTATGACTTCCGATTTCACACAGTCTTTTACCATGAAATTCAGAGGGGCAATACCGGCTGGAATTGTAACATTGCAATAATCAGGGAAGACAGACGGAAGCATATCGTTAAAAACAACTTCATTTCCAGGTCTGCTGCATGAAGTTGCGGCGATTGCATATACCAGCACTATTTTAATACTCCATTTCCGCATCAGTACAGGTTTTTCCGGATTATTTCCTCAGGATTATACTGATAATCATTAAAATGCAAATAATACCAATATGTTGCTGAAAATCTTTGTCTTAACCTTTGCCCGGCATCAGGGTAATTATTGTATATGTCTGCATATGCCTTCAGATTCTGCTTTGTATCCTGGCTTATATATGGCGGGGAAGCCGTAATCGGGTCTTTATTGCCAGAGGCCAGGATAAAGGTAATTGCCTCCTGATATGAGGATGGAATTCTTTTGTATTGCATTTTCTCCATTGCCGGGATAAGCTCCGAGAAATGTCTGAGATCTTTTGTTATCAGATAAAAAGCCATAAGGTATTCAAAAGCAGGTTTGTTATCAGGATGCTCCCTTATCATCCTGTTCAGGGCGGCCTCAATATCCTGAACATGGAAAAAATAATCATTAATGACCAAAAAACGTCTTTTCTCACCCCATTCAGCATTATTGTTTATTTTCTCCTCATCGTAAAGGTATGTCAGCGTGGTTTTAGCCCATTTCCTGTAAAAAAATGTAAGCTCAAGGATATGCAGGTATTTTTCTGATACCTCATATTGTCCGTTTATAAGATTGGTTTCAGCCAGTCTCTTAAGAACCCTGGCAGACTTCCCCATATCGGGGATGGTCTCCATACTTTCAAAAGCATATTGCTGTGAAGCATTTATAAGGCCCAGGTTGTAAAAGATCTCATTTCCCAGAAGCGGGGCAACATACTCTTTGTTGAAAGAAAGAAACAGTCCGTTTATTCCATGCTGGTCATACCTGAACAAATTATTCCCCATCTGGCCGGTCTTTGAAAGGGAAAGGTTAAGCATCGAAAGTGAAAGATAATTCCCTGGCGGGTGTTTCTCCGAATAAATCAGGACATCTTCCCACCGGCCTTCCCTTACCAGATAATCGTAAGTCATTGTCTCCTCTGCCTCGAAGTTCGAATAACTTCTGAACCCTGCATAACAGAAGAGAATGATGAACAGAATTTCCACCGTCATTGCCTTTACAGCATGCTTTTCTTTGATCCTGAAGATTCCGGAAATAAGCATCAGAACAGAAGGGAGGAAAAACAGGATCACAATGGAAGCCGTGATCATTCCGGGAACATTGTAGTAGAACCTGCCAAAAACGGCCGACAATCCAGCCTCAGGCAAATATAATCCATGAACCATCAGGGGAAGGGCAGCTGCAACCAGAAGGTATGACACCATTTTCCATCGGCCGGCATATCCTTTAGAGCTTTCCGGTCTGCTTTTGCAAGCACTTCTTCCCTTCAATAATTCGAAAACGAGCATAATAAAAAGCAGGCTTAAGAATGAACCTCCGGCAAGCCAGTAAACAACAGGGATAAGCACAATCCCTGTGATAAACCTTTCCCTGTTTCGCTTTATCCTGACGAACAGCATTGCGGCCGTGGTTGCCACCAGGAATCCCGTGACAACCGAAAGGGGATAAAATTCATTACAAAGCATCATACCTGCGATAATCGCAGGAATGCAGCTCAGGTTGAGGAAAATCCTTTCAGAGCTGACGGCCATTGATATCCGCCTTAATGTCATCATCAGAGCAAACAATAGCAAGGCAATAACCAATGGCCCGATTAAGGAGATGTAATAGAACTGCGTAAAAAACTCGCCGAGATATCCTGCGAGACCACCGGGCAATATCAGTTTTTCAGTAAGATAATTACGGGAGAAAAGGAAAAGTCTGAACTGTTCTTCAAAATGCAGATGGCTGTTGTAGAAAAAAGCAAAGAAAACATATATCCCGGCCGGTATTATGGCTGTAAATAATGATCCTGCTATTCTGACAACTTTTGAATTTTCCATAACTGACAGTCAGGCGCCTGACACAGATCTATTTTTCATTAAGGAGCTGATCTGCTGCCAGCACCAGGAACATAAAGTTTGTGGCCCCTCCGCCCATGACGTATTCCTGTTGCTGCCACAGATATGGCCAGTCGAGGAGTTCGGGGAAATCGGGACGTATCAATGCCGTTCCGGATGAAACGCCGCCTGGGATATATGACCAGTCAGCCCGGTTAACGCCGTAAGCCACAGTTGTCGATTTTGCACCGACGCCGGATGCAAATGACGCGGTGTTTTCCCCAGGATGTACTCCAAGGATGAAGTTTAGGGCGTTAAAAACAGGAGCCGGCTGGAAGATATCGGGAAATGCCCTGTAAAGATAATACTGCCGTACGCCAAATGCCTGAATATCCCAACCTGCACCCCATATATAAGGCCTGTAAGGAACGCCGAAAGGTGTTTCAGCCGACTGCCTGGCAATCTCTTCGGAAAGACCTGTTGCTGCCTTTCGGACTTCAGCCGTGAATGCCGGATCGTTGATTTTCGGCAGAGTACGGCCAATGAGCCAGGCGATGTCGCGGATGCCTTTTACGACTGATTCCTTATTCGCGAGGATATAGTTTCGGTATTGTTCCTCACCTGTTGTAAGGAAGAGCTCCGAAGCTGCATGTATCTTTGAATTTATTGTTCTTCCAGTCATCTGGTAATCATGTAAAAAAATGGCTTTGGCGACATCAAGGCACTGATTGCTGAGCGTATCGTTGAAGCCTTTCAGAACCCGTGAAGCAGCAGCAAGATGTGCTGCTGTAGTCAGTTCCCTGGATGGATTCTCCTCAGTAAATACCAGCCTGTCGTCGGGGACCGATGAGGAGGTACCGGTACGTTCACCCGGCAATAGCTGCTTGTAATATATCAGACCGTCGGTCATTGTTGATCCGTCGCCAAGAAGGACATACTGCCGTTTATCGGCCTCTATAATTCCCCGGTAGAGACGTCCGAGGCTCCTGTAACCACTTACAACTGAGAGAGCCCCGTGCTCTATCTGCTGCAGAATATCAGGCAAGCCGTCAGGCTGGTGTATCTCAACAAGGCGGGTATGCTGATCTATCGAAGTCTCGTCATAGTTGATCCCGAATGCCTCATAAGCATTGACGAGTATATATACTTCCCCGCTTTGTGATTCGACGCGAAGGTCATAATCGCCTGCATCGTGCCATCCTCCAATGTTTAGCCCCGGAACATGGTCGCCCGGCTCATATTTTGTAAGTGTTGAAGGACCCTGGATATACCCGTCAAAATGGTTAAAACTGACAGGTGCCATCCTTGCATCATCCATGTGGCAGAGTCCATGCCATACACGGTACTTCTCGTTCACCCTCATGTGACACATCTGGACGGGCAGGAAATATTCGAGCGTCGGCTGCCATACATTTCGTTTGAATACATCCGCTGATATCCTGAAAGGTTGGGATTTCACACCGGCGAATTCAATAAAATAAATCCCATCCTGCTTTACTGATGAAAAGTCGTATTTATAGTAATTATACCTCAGGAATGAGCCCCAGAGAACCGGAAATCCGGCAACAGGAACTCTAACGCTCCCGTTCACGCCAATCCTGTAAAGAAGAGGTGCCACGGCACCTTTAGCACTTTTATCAGTTTCAATAAGGGCAACCTTTTCCTGGTCAGGATGATATCCCACCTGGGAAACATGAATGACAGGATCGCTTTTCCATCCTGGTACAACATTCGGAGTGATTATCCATTCAACAGCATTTTTGACAGCACCCCTGGCAACAAGCGATCTGATTACAAACCATCCGTTGTTGTGCAGATACCTGCCGTCAAGAAGCTGAAGGTTACCTGTAAGGGATTCCACAGACATTCTGAGCAGGTCATCTTCCGGAGCCACAACAAACTTCCTGCCCTGGGCCATCGGCATTGCTGCCACAATTTCACCATTCTTATCCTTCATGGCTGGTCCGTTGGCCTGTCTGGGAAAAATGCCAGCACTTCCGTCCATCAGCCATGTTTTGCCAAACAATATGCCGGGAAACAGTTCCATGTTGAATCCTACCTTACCTATAAACTCCTCAGGAATCGGGTTATCCAGATCAACTGTCACAACTATTGATCCACCCTTAGATTTAACTCTTACCGTATAATTAAGATTAAGATCGGGGTACTCAATCGGATTGAAACCTTTCCTGTTTATTGCCGGATCGGGATAGGCGAGGGTGACTGTAATTGTACTGCCGGCCTGATCAACCTTACGTTCAAGCTGTTTCGGGATTGGCTGCCACTGGCCAGGTGTTTCGTCGAGCCTCAGATCGCCGTTTGTAGCCAGGCGTTTCCCGTGCATAATCACTGCTAATCCTCCCTGATGGCCCTCGGGATATATATCCTGGAAGGCCATCACATTAACACCACCCCGTTCAAAATACTCCTGCTTGTTCAGAATAAATGACGATTGCTGGCCAAGGCTGGCAATCGAAATCAACAGGATTGCAATCGATGAAAAAAATTCTCTCTTCATATCATTCATTTTTATTTCGGATTTCGGATTTCGGATTTCGGATTTTGTTCATTTCGGAATTCGGATCTGGGATTTCGGATTTTAAATCCGAATTCAAAATTCCGAAATCCGAAATTATACTTGTAACAATCCATGAATATCCATCAATTTATAAAAGGTAACAACGCATCATTTCACCTCACTTATTCCCGGTTCCGGCAGTTCACCCTGAGGAACGGTATTTCCGAAGAAATCATGGTCCGGAAGGTCAGTTCCAAACATGGGTTTAACTTCCCTGCCCCTGTCATGCAAAGGAGAATCAGGTCTTAGTGAGTATCCTGTAAGAGTATTAAGTTGATAAGGATCTTTTAATTCTGTCATAAAGGGTCCTTTCAGGCGGGGATCAGCCTGAATGCCGGCAAGTGATCCGTTTTCCATTTCCTGGCCAGTTGCCAATGCCCACGTTTTCAATGATGTAAAATCACCAAACCTTGTCTTTCCGCCGGGGCCCCACCAGACATTGCCGATGAACATGCTTCCTGCCACATTTTTCCCGGCAAGCTGGTTTTCTCCAATAAAAATGTTGTTTGTAAACAGAAAGTTACGGTGTTCCGAAGCATTTTCAAAGCTGATAACCGGAGCCAGCTCATTATAAACAACATTGTTATAAATATAACAATCACTTAGCTGGCTGCTTTCACCCGACCCGTTCCAGATAAAAAAGCTGCCTGAACCTTCCGTTTTATGTGCATCATTAATGCTTACACAGTATCGGATAATATTTCCTGACCAGCCGGAAGCCCCGGGATATTGGAACAGGCCGTACCCTGCGCCTTCGTTTTCGTACGACAAACAATATTGTATTAATGAATTTGTAACACCTCCGTCAAGATCGAAACCTCCCCCGTCCTTTCCGCCCTTTGAGGTCCTGTTCCTGTAGCTTATGCAATACCGGATAGTAACATGGTCGCTCATCCACGTCCATATTCCTACGGGCCCGTTACCCTGCCGGGGCATATCCCAGCCATTGTTTGTCGCAGTGCAGTGATCAATAGTAACGTTACGCGATACACCTACAAGTATTCCGTTCCCGCTGTGGTTATCGAGATTTGTCGGATCCCCGGGGTTGTTTTCTGCCTTGCAGTCTTTAATAAGAATGCCTCTTGATGAATCCTGGGAAGAACCCATAACGTTTATCCCGCAAAAGCCATTACCAATGGCAGTCACGTTCTTTACCTCTGCATTGGTACAGTTGTAAAGAGCAACTCCTGATTTCTGAAATCCTTCAGAATAAATGCTGTCAATAACAATCCCGGTACAGTTGGCAATCAGGAGACCGTTGGAGGTATTTCCATTCTTTCGGCCGTTGCCCCTGAGGGTAAGATTGGCAATCCTAATGTTTTTGCAGTTTTTAATACTAACAGCTTCATTGTTTCCGCCATTGATCACTGCCCTGCCTTTTCCGTAGGAGCCGACAGTGACAAGTGCAGAATCATATCCATTAATTCCTGCCAGGACAAGGGTGCCTTCATAGGATTGTCCGCCCGCAAAGAAGACATTACCCGGTCTCGCCTCGATATGGGTATTGAGTGAAGATATTGTTTTAAGAGGCTTTCTTAGCGTGCCGGGATCACTGTCTTTGCCAGTCTCATTGTTAATATAATAACAGACGGGGCCCTGATGATTGCTCTTAATGCACGATGTTAAGCCAATCAACATAAAAGTCAGCAGAATGGATCGCGGCATTTTCATTAGTTTTGTTCTACATGACCAAGGCCGTGATAATGATCATGGCTCCGACCACGTCTTAAAAGCGGTGGTTAAGGCATAGGCAGCAGCTTTGAGCTTTCAGGTTTAACAGGCAGCCAGACCCTCATCTGACCGGGCCCCCTGTTGTTCCATAATGCATAGGGGATAAGCGTCACATCCTTCTCATCGGAGACCTCTGTTTTTCCATCAAGAGTACGCCTTGTAAGCTTTCCTTTTGTTTTGACAACCTGAGTTCCGTTAAGTAAAGCCGGAATGTATTCAGTCGTAAAGGGTGGTTCACTTCCCACAACCAGATTCAGTACCTGACCTTCAAAATTGTCGGGCCATTCAGCACAATAGATTACAGGTCCTCTCTGAACCGCGATTTTATCAATATCTTCCTTTATCCGTTCATCTGCAACAACTTTCCTGACCGGCATCGGAATAAAAAGAGAGATTCTGTCCCCTCTTTTCCACTTCCGGCTAATAACCGCATAACCGTCTTCAATCTTCGGATTTATGTTTTCACCATTGACCAACAGCATGACAGGTTCATTGTTTTGATCGCCGAATTTATAGAGGCCCCCGGGCAAAGCTTCGTTCCTCGCCCATCCGGGAATCCTGAGACGCAAGGTGAATCTTCCTTCTTCCGAAGGGTCGAGTGATATTTCCACATTGCCGTTCCATGGGAAATCAGCCTTTTGGGAAATTTTCACATTCCTGTTCCCGGCCTCAATCTGTGCATCGTTTGAAATATAAAGGTTGAAATAAATATCGTTGCCTTTTACAGCATAGACATATCCCGGTATTGCCGGAACAAACCTTGCAACATTTGAAGGGCAGCAGGCACATCCGAACCAGGCCTGTCGCTGGTGCCGTCCGTCAGATTCCAGCGGATTGGGATAAAAAAACCTGTCAGCCGAAAGGGATACTCCCGACAGCATTGAGTTATAAAGCGTCTTTTCCAGCACATCTATATACTTTCCGTCGCCATGAAGCAGGAAAAGCCTGTGGTTGAAAAATATATCTCCGATTGATGCACACGTCTCGCAATAGGCCGTTGCGTTAGGGAGTACAAACGGGTCGGCAAAACCTTCATTCCCGCCTGTGGCTCCTATGCCTCCGGTGACATACATTTTGCCATAGACGATATCCTCCCAGATCCTGGTTATTGCATTCAGGTAAGCGGCATTGTTTTCAATTGCTGCGATATCGGCCATTCCAGAATACATATAGGTCGCCCTGACTGAATGACCCACAGCCTCATTCTGATCCGTTACTTTCTGATGAGCCTGGTTATATTGTTCGCCATGAGGTCCCCGGATATCGAGGAAGAATTTTGCAAGATCGAGATATTTCTTGTCGCCTGTGGCCCTGTAAAGTTTGACCAGTCCCATTTCGATTACCTGGTGACCGGGATATACACTGACTTTACCAGGTCCGAAATCCTTGCTGACAAGGTCAGCTGATTTTATTGCGATATCCAGGAGAGATCTCTTTCCTGTAGCCTGGTAATGAGCCACTGCAGCTTCATAGAGATGACCGAGGTTATAAAGTTCGTGGCTCAGAACAGAATCGAGGAGCCACCTTTCGGGGCTGGCCCATTCATGAAGTCCCTTCCCTCCATGCATCTCAGCGATGGTCCTGTTCGTATAAAGGTAACCATCATCTTCCTGTGCCAGACCTATTTTCCAAATGAGGGTATCGAGATATCCTTCAAGTCGGGGATCGGGATATGTTTGCAGTGAATAGCTTGCGCCTTCAATTATTTTGAAAACATCAGAATCATCAAACGGATAAATTGTTCTGAAGGACCCGGTATCAAGTCCCCCGGCTATTTCAAAGTTCTTCACCCGGCCCGAAGACTCGCAGTAAGAAAAAGCGATAGGAATTGTCACCTCGGCATTTTTCCTGATCCTGGGTGCCCAGAAGTTATCTGTCAGCTTTACTGAAGTAAACGGAACCGGACGTATGGGATAGTCGGCCGACGGCGTTTTTGAACACAGTGCCAGTAAGAGACTGAAGACAATGAATAAAGAAAGAGGCAACGATTTTCTCATCAGAATTTATTTTGACAGTTCAAGGACAATGACAGACTTCGAAGGCATGTTTACGGTAAGGATACCATCCTTGTAAGTAAAACCGTTGAAAGTTGCAGGCTTTATGTTGTCTCCGGCTTCAAATGTGTTCATTGCATTCATTGAGTCGGCAGTAAGTACTTCACCTGTCACTTTCTTAAATGTTTCTCCGATTACCGGACAGGTGAGTGTTAATGCTTTGCCGGGGTTCAGGTTTGCAAGAGAAATATGAACCTTTCCGGCAGCGTCAACTGATGCCGAAGCCGACACTGACTGGATTTTCCTGTCACCATTTACATAATCTTCGCATTTAAGGTCGGTTTTCAGCAGCCGGGCATTCTGATGAACCCTGAACATCCTGAACACATGATATGTAGGGGTAAGTACCATTTTATCGTCTTTTGTCAGTATGACCGACTGAAGGACATTAACAGTCTGAGCCAGGTTGGCAACTTTCACCCTTTCTGCATGCTGGTTGAAGATATTAAGATGTATTGCAGCTGTTACGGCATCCCTCAGTGTGTTCTGCTGATACAGGAAACCCGGATTTGTGCCAGGCTCCACGTTGAACCAGTTGCCCCATTCATCCACAACCAGCCCTTTGGTATTCTGAGGATCATAGCGGTTCATTATTGCTTCATGTCCGCTTATGACCTTTTCCATCTGAAGGTTTGCCCTCATTGTCTGAAACCATTGTCTTTCATCAAAATCAGTGGCTGATCCCTTATTGTTCCATCCATCGACCAGTGAATAATAGTGAATCGACAATCCCTGGAACCTTTCCCTTGTTGCGGGATCCTTCATAAGGGTCTCAGTCCAGGCAACGTTGAAGTCGGAAGGGCCGCATGCAACACGGTAAAGACTGTTATCCCCGTAATTGTTCAGATAAGTCGAGAACTGTCTCATGACATCTGAATAGTAATCGGCAGTCATATTGCCGCCGCAACCCCAGTTTTCGTTGCCTATGGCAAAGTACTTCACCTTCCACGGTTTTTCCTGGCCGTTTTCCTTGCGGAGCCTTGTCATCGGGCTGTCGGCGTCGGAGGTCAGGTATTCGACCCATTCCGCCATCTCCCTGACTGTTCCGGAACCAACGTTTCCGTTTATATAGGCATCACAGCCAAGCAGTTCGGTCAGTTTCATGAACTCATGGGTTCCGAATGAATTATCCTCAGTGACACCGCCCCAGTGTGTGTTTACAATTGAAGCCCTTTTTGACTGTGGTCCTATTCCGTCTTTCCAGTGGTAAGTATCGGCGAAACAGCCTCCCGGCCACCGGAGGTTAGGTATTTTCATTTCACGGAGAGCAAAAAGAACATCATTCCTTATGCCATAGGTATTGGGGATCTTTGAATCAATTCCAACCCAGATTCCTTCGTAGATGCACCTTCCCAGGTGTTCCGAGAAATGCCCATAGATGTCTTTGCTGATAACCGGACCCGGATTATTGGCAATCACTACAAGCTGGTTGACAGCTGCAGAATTTTCCTTCTGTCCGTTTGCACAGAACGGGAAAAGCAGGAAAAAAACTGAGATGAAAAGCAGAGATTTTCTCATTTTAGATGTTATTTGGTTAAATGTTCAATAAATGATCCAAGTTTCTTGTAATTCCTGAAAAGCAGATCATATTTCCCGGCCCTGACGGGATCAGGTTCATAAACCTTTTCGAAACCTCCTCCCATGGCTTTCTGTGCCGATTCAAAATCGTTGTGTATCCCTGACATTACAGCAGCAGCCATTGCAGAACCCAGAGCACATGTCTGGTCATGACTTGCAACTTTTATCGGCATATTAAGGACGTCGGCCACAATCTGCATTACATAGGGATTCTTTTTTGCAACGCCGCCTATGGCAATTACACCATCAATACGGATCCCTTCTTCTTCAAACCTCTCGTTTATCATTCTCGATCCGAAAGCTGTTGCTTCAACAAGAGCCCTGAAAATCCTTGGGGCATCCGATCCGAGTGAGAGCCCCGTTATTGCACCTTTGAGTTCCTGATTTGCATAAGGAGTACGTCTGCCGTTCAGCCAGTCGAGAGCAACGACAGCTGTTTCATCATCCGGAAGAGATTCTGCATGACGGCTCAGTTCCGATATTATGTTGCCTGATGCCTCCTGAATTATCCTTTCCCGTGTGGTTTTGTCGAGCCATGACATTTTGCCGGTTATTTCATTTAAAGGCCATAAAAGAAGTTTCCCGAACCAGGCATAAACATCACCGAATGCTGACTGTCCGGCTTCCAGGCCGAGCATTCCAGGGATTATGGATCCGTCGACCTGACCGCATATACCGGCTACAAGCTTATTTCCAACCTCTTCCGTTGGTGACACCAGCATGTCGCATGTTGATGTCCCCATTACTTTTACGAGCTGATAAGGTCTTATCTCCCCTCCAACAGCACCAAGGTGTGCATCAAAAGCCCCTGCCCCCACTTTTACGCCCCGGCCGAGGCCAAGTTTTCCAGCCCACTCATCAGTAAGTGTTCCCACGCAAACATCGCAGGTATATGTATCCCGGTAAAGCCGGTCTCTCAGTGTGGCGAGGACAGGATCGAGGCTTACAAGAAATTTTTCATCGGGAAGCCCGTTGAATTCTTCATGCCACATCGCCTTATGACCTGCAGCACACCTGCTTCTTCTGATTTTCAGCGGATCGGTTATTCCGGTCAGCAAAGCCGGGATCCAGTCGCAATGTTCAACCCATGAAAAGGCATTTTCACTTACCTTCCTGTTTGAACGCATAACATGGAGAATCTTTGCCCAGAACCATTCCGATGAATATACTCCGCCTTCATATTTTGTATAATCGGTGCTCCATCTTTTTGACAGGTCGTTTATTTCAGCAGCTTCCTTTACAGCAGTATGGTCTTTCCAGAGGACGAACATGGCATCCGGGTCATTGTTGAATTCAGGCTTCATCGACAAAGGGACGCCTTGCCTGTCGACTGCAACAGGAGTCGACCCTGTGGTATCAACCGTTATTCCCTTTATATTGTTGATGATCTCAGTGCTGAGATCTTTTAACGCCCCCTTTATCGATTGCTCGAGGCCTTCAATATAATCGAGAGGATGCTGACGGAACCTGTTTTCCGAAGGATCGCAAAACAGTCCTTTTTTCCATCTTGGATATTCAAATACCGAAGTCCCGACTGTTTCTCCGTTGCCGGTATCGACAACCAGTGCCCTTACCGAATCGGTGCCATAATCAAGCCCGATAACATATTTCCCTGACATAATATCATATTTATTTGTTTTTCTTTATTCCCTGTCCGTAATAAGCATCTTTCCCGTGTTTACGTCTAAAATGCTTGTTCAGGAGATAGCTTTCAACAGGTTCACTTTTCTTAAGAAGCACCGTATAAAAGGCCATCTTTGCTATTTCTTCCAGAGCGACAGCGTTGTAAACGGCTTCACCGGCGTCGGGGCCCCAGCAAAAAGGCCCGTGGCGGTTTACCAGTGCTGAAGGCAAATCAAGTGGATCAAGCCCGCTAAGCCGCTCAACAATCACCTTGCCTGTATTTAGTTCATAATCTGCCTCAACCTCATCTGCCGTCAGTTCCCTGGTACAGGGGACCACACCATAAAAGTGGTCGGCATGCGTTGTTCCGAGAGGAGGAATGTCCCTGCCAGCCTGAGCCCATGCAGTGGCAAAGGCCGAATGAGTGTGAACTATGCCTCCGAGTGATGGCCATGCTTTATACAAATAAAGGTGAGTCGGAGCATCGGTAGATGGTTTGTATTTCCCTTCAACCTTGTTCCCCGCACTGTCGAGAACCACCATATCCTCCTCTCTCAATGATGAGTAGCTGACTCCTGAAGGTTTGATGATTATCAGCCCGGTTTCCTTGTCTTTTCCGCTCACATTGCCCCAGGTGTGTATCACAAGGCCATGCTTTACCAGCTCGATATTAGCCTGAAAAACCTCTCTTTTCAACTTTTCCAGCATAGTATAATGGATTAAAATATGTTTAAATCAGGGAGCTTCTAATTAACATCGAGGTTGAAATAGAAGCCGCAATTCCTGTGACGTTCGTAGCTCTCACTGTTGAACCTGTAATACCATGCTCCTTTCTTTGATGTCTCCTTCTCCTTTTCATCAAGCTTCTCAAGAATGTTCATTGAAAGGATTTTTTTCCTGAAATTTCTCTTGTCAATCTTTCTCTGGTATATGGCTTCATACAATTCCTGAAGCTGAACAAGAGTGAACTTCTCAGGCAGAAGAGCAAAGCCTACAGGCTTTACCTTAATGGTCATCTGCAGGTCACTGAGAGCTTTTTTTACCATTTCATCATGATCGAAGATCAGACGGGGAAGGCGAGACAAAGACCGCCAATGTGCCCCGTGCAGTTCCTTCAATTCCCTGTCGATATCTTTAATCTTGATAAGCGCGCTGTATGAAATTGATATCACGCGTGCACCGGGATCGCGGTCAGTACGGCCATAAGTGTATGATTGTTCAAGATATAAATCCCTCAGCCCGGTAAGGCTGAAAAGAATGCGGTTTGCGGCATCATCAAGGCTCTCATCTTCCTTAACAAAACCGCCGGCCAGCGACCATTTTCCCTTGGCAGGTTCAAAATCCCTCTTAATCAGAAGAAGTTTTATCTCCTTTTCAAGAATGTCGTAACCAAAAATGATACAATCAACGGCTACAAGATGTTTTGGATGTCCTGAATAGAGTTTCATCAGATCACCTGTGGTTCAACATTTTTTACATAATCCGGCCTGTCTCCCTGATCAGATGATACCCCCGGCTACATGATAATAAATCTCATTCAGTCTCAACTCCTTTTTAAAGGCAGCCAGGTCACATTTTTCATCAATGAGCAGATATTCAATTCCCATCATTGTTGCAAGGTCTTCAATGTATTCGGAAGTTATTGCCGTACTGAAGCCCGTATGATGCGCCCCTCCGGCGAGGATCCAGGCAGTTGCTGCTGTTTTCAGGTCGGGTTCCGGTCTCCACAGCACACTTGCAACAGGAAGGTTTGGCATATCGGGGCAATCTACCACTTCTATCTTATTTACTATCATCCTGAACCGGTTACCCAGGTCTATAAGTGAAACACAAACAGCCTTTCCGGTGGCGGATTTAAAAACCAGGCGAGCAGGATCAGCCTTTCCTCCTATCGACAAAGGGTGTATTTCAAGATATGGTTTATCGGAAGCTATCGAAGGGCAAACTTCCAGCATATGGGCGCCGAGGACCCGCATCCCTGCGGGATCGAGATGATAGGTATAGTCCTCCATAAATGATGTTCCGCCGGGAAGCCTGTATGCCATCACCTTCATTGACCTAACGAGGGCCGCAGTTTTCCAATCACCTTCAGCGCCGAATCCGTATCCCTTTTGCATCAGTCTCTGAACAGCCAGTCCCGGTAATTGCTTAAGTCCGTGAAGATCTTCAAATGTTGTAGTAAAAGCCTTAAAATCACCGGCTTTCAGGAATTTCTCCATGCCGGCTTCGATCCTTGCTGCTTCCTTAAGTGTTTCCGATTCGGCGACGTCACGGGTAATATAATAAAGCGACTTATACTCATCAACAAGCAGCCTGATGTCATGATCAGATACTTCATTCACAGCAGCTGCAAGATCTCCGACACCATAACCGCTCACTGAATATCCCATCTTCATCTGGGCGCTGACTTTATTTCCCTCGGTAACTGCGACATCTCGCATATTATCGCCAAATCTCGCGACCTTCATGCTGAATGAATCATTTAAAGCAGCCGCGGCTCTTGTCCAGACGGCAATGCTGCTGATGGTACCTTCATCTTCCCAGTGGCCAACAACCACCTTCCTGTTAAGCCTCATTCTTGTTCCTATAAAGCCAAACTCACGGTCTCCATGGGCCGACTGGTTAAGGTTCATGAAGTCCATGTCGATCGTATCCCAAGGTATATCGCGGTTAAGTTGTGTGTGCAGATGCAGGAATGGCTTGTTAAGTACTGAAAGACCCCTTATCCACATTTTCGCGGGGGAGAAAGTATGCATCCATATTATCAAACCGATGCAGTTATTGTTATTGTTTGCTTCGGAGCATAACTCAAATATTGAATCAGCTGTCGTCATGACGGGCTTAAACAATATTCTGACAGGAATCTTATGGGAATTGTCGAGGGCCTCAGCAATTGTCCTGGAACCAGAGGCCACCTGAAGCAGGGTATCAGGTCCGTACAGATGCTGACTGCCGGTGACAAACCAGATCTCTTTGTTATTGAAATTGTACATGATTTTAACTTTAAAACATTCTTTAAGAAAGAGTCTACCAGAAATAGGCATAAAATGCAACTATCACTGCAATTATAATCCCGGAGAAGAAAAGGTCCCAGTTGTTCCAGCTTGCCCTTGTAAGAGCTTTCTGCTCGGCTGAAGCAGAACCAACGTAAAGGCCTTTTATGGCTACAGGATCGGCTTTTGGGGTGAAGTAGCTTATTATGATCATAAGTACTATTACCAGGAAGAAAAGGATGACCTCATAATTATATCCGTTCATCTTCATGAAAATTGAATAGAGTATTCCTTCCTGGCTCATATTGGTTCCAAATACTTTGAATCCAAGGCGTGTCATTCCCAGGACAAACCCTGTAAGAAGGCCTATAAATCCGGCTCTGGGAGTTATCCTTTTCGAGAGAATTCCCAAAAGGAACACTGCAGCAATACCGGGAGCAAGCATAGACTGGACATCCTGGAGATAGGCATAAAGAAATTTCCCGAGTCCTTTCATGACTGGTATCCACAGAACGCCAAGTACAACAACAACAACCGTTGCTATCCTGCCGACTCTTACAAGTTCCTTTTCTGTGGCCCGGGGCCTGAATTTTTCATAGAAGTCGACAGTGAAAAGTGTAGCCGATGAATTAAAGAGGGATGCGAGAGAGCTCATCAGTGCCGCAAGGATTCCACCGACCACGAGCCCTTTGAAGCCCATGGGCAGAAGTTCCTTTACAAGAACAGAGAATGCAGCATCCGAATTCGGAAGTGAAATGGCTCCTTTTACATTTAAGGCGTAAGCGATCATTCCGGGGATAAGAAAGATGAAAACCGGAAGCAGTTTAAATCCGGCACCAAGGATGGCCCCCCGTCTTGATTCAGTCTGATTCCTCCCTGAAAGAACCCTTTGTACTATAAACTGGTCGGTACACCAATACCAAAAGCCGATTATTGCCGAGCCAAGGATAACTCCGGTCCAAGGGAATTCAGGGTCATTTGCCGATCTCATTAGATGAGTCATTGTATCCCCTTCCGCATTCACGGGAACTGCACGGCATATTTCCATCATTTCGGACCATCCCCCAAGTTTCACAAGACCAATGACAAGAATGGCTATCGAACCAAGAAGAAGTATCGGTGTCTGCAGAACAGATGTCCACAGCACTGCCCTCATTCCCCCGAGAGTGGTATAAATTCCTGTCAGGACAACCAGGCCGACGGCGCTGATCCAGAAGAAATCGATCCCGAACATCGATTCAATCCCAAAAACCTGTTTAAACACGATTCCGCCTGCATAAACCGTCACGGCTACTTTTGTGAAGACATAACTGACAAGCGATATTATTGAAAGTACGCTCCGGGCACCTTTGTTATACCTTTTCTCAAGAAACTCCGGCATTGTGAAGACGCCGCTCCTGGCATAGAACGGGACGAAAAACCACCCAAGTATCAATATCAGCCATCCGTGCATCTCCCAGTGAGCCATAGCCATTCCGCTTGAGGCTCCTGCTCCTGCCAGACCCACAAGGTGCTCCGAACCTATGTTGGATGCAAAGATCGAAGACCCGATGGCTATCCATGTAGCATCCCGCCCTGCAAGGAAATAATCTGTTGTTGTCTCTGATTTCTTCTTCGCAACCCAGATTATAATGCCAATTAGTCCAAGGCAGAACAGACCAAGGACAATCCAGTCTAATGTTCCCATAATCAGATTTTTAAGTTAGTTATTTTCGGTTATTTGATTTTATTCAGGTTCAGATCCGGATAAAAATGTTACGAGCTTATCATCAAATTTAGATAAAAAAATTTAATTAAATGTATGATTTACACTTAAAATAAATCATGAAAATTTATCATTGTCAAACAGACAATTTTAAAAATTGAGTATGAGATTCTTCGCTTCTCTCAGAATCTCATTTTTTTATCGGACACTGTTGAAAATATACGAAGATTTAGCAGATATGCTTAGAGTATCTTATTGATCAACTTCGTGACCCCATACGGTTAACCTCAAATCGCTGGATCACAAAGCATCACCAAGGTCATCACCAGGGGAATGAAGGATAATTCGGCAGAAAGATCCGCTTGTGATAAGGATCTAATTTTCATCATTATGCACGATCGAATTTCCTTGTTTATTCTATTTCCATTCTTCGAGCGAAGACTGGATGAAATCGATGATCCTTTGATTTTCGGCTTTACCGTTGCCTGTAACTGGGAAGGATTCACCGAACCTGAAATGGATTATTTTTCTGCTGTCGAGCGGCCCGAGCTCCTTAATCAGCTTTCCCTGTCCCCAGAAGTCAGTTTTAAGTGCCACAGGTATTACCCTGACCCCGGCCTTTTTTGCCAGTTTAACCCCCAGTGAATTGAACTCCTCCGGATTAAAAACGAGGCTCCGGGTGCTCTGGGGGAATATCACGATGGAGGTTCCTTTTGAGAGAAGTTCAGAGCCTTTGGTCATGACCTCCTCAAGATCTTTCCTGGGATCGGTCCGGCCGACAACTATAGGATCCCTGGAACGCATAACATGGCCAAAAAGCGGATGACGAACAAGGCTGTCCTTCACGACAAAAGTCACTTCCCTGTGCGGGGCAATAAGCCCCGGAAGCACCATGGTCTCAAGGGTGCTCATATGATTGGCTATGAAGACAACAGGCCCGGGATCTTTTCCGATGTTTTCCATCCCGGAGATACTGAATTTTCCCCCGGCTTTTTCAATGAATCTGAAAATAAAGATAGAGGAATCAGCCCAGGCTTTTGTATCATATACACCTTTTATGGCCTGCCTGCGTGTCCTAAATACAATAACGGCATATTTCAATGTGAAATACAACCTGTTGCAATGAATTATCCTGTCGAACAGATTTCTTTTCCCCCTGACGGGACTTTCATAAGAACCTGATTCAAAATAACCTTTCATGAAGTTTGTCTTACATGTAATGCTATTCCGGCCTGCGATGGCTGCCTGAATAATGCAAATCTAATATTTAATTGTAAATTTAACGGCTCAACCAAGATAATTTGATATCACAGACAGCCTGATGAAGCTCTCCTTAACCGATGCCATAGTTTTTTTTGCGCTGATTACAGGAAATGTCATTCTGGGTGCAAGTTTTTTCAAAAGAAATAAAACTGCCTCCCAGTTCACGACAGGAGGAGGAAAGATCCCTGCATGGGTGATAGGGATGTCGATCTTTGCCACATTTGTCAGCAGCATCAGTTTCCTGGGTCTTCCTGGCAAAGCTTATTCCGCTGACTGGAACGCGTATGTATTCAGCCTTTCAATACCGTTTGCAGCATATGCCGCGGTAAAGTTTTTTGTACCTCTGTACAGGGAAGTTGGAAATGTATCGGCATATTATTACCTGGAACTGCGTTTTGGTGCCTGGGCAAGGATTTATGCTTCAACCTGCTACATACTGACCCAGCTGATGCGCACAGGAGCGATACTGCTTCTACTTGCCCTTCCCGTAAATGCGCTTTTCGGATGGGATGTCAAAACCGTTATTGTGATAACCGGCATAACGGTAATTATCTATTCAATGCTCGGAGGCATACAGGCAGTAATCTGGACCGACACCATCCAGGGAATAATACTTATCGCCGGGGCAATAGTATGTGCCCTGTTTCTTACGTTCTCTATGCCTGAAGGTGCAGGACAATTATTCAGGATCGCCTCCCTGAACCATAAATTCAGTCTGGGCAGTTTTGGCACCAGTCTCAGGGATTCAACTTTCTGGGTGGTACTTGTGTATGGTCTCTTCATAAACCTCCAGAACTATGGCATCGATCAGAATTATATCCAGCGTTACATGGCATCGGGTTCTGAAAGGGAAGCCAAATTCTCGGCCCTGTTCGGATCATTGTTATACATACCTGTTTCAGCAATCTTTTTTTATATCGGTACAGCACTGTTTTCATACTATACCGTTCAGCCCGGACTTTTACCTGAAGCACTGCGCCAACCCGGTTCAGGTGACAGGGTGTTTCCATATTTCATTGCTGCCGGATTACCGGCAGGGATGACAGGCCTCCTTATAGCAGCAATATTTTCGGCTGGGATGAGTACTGTATCAACAAGCCTCAACAGTACTGCAACGATCTTTCTAACAGACTATTATAAGAAATTTATCAAAAAAGATGCAGATGAAAGGTCCTCGATGAGGGTACTACACGTTTCTTCGATGGCAACCGGGATCGCGGGTATTATGATTGCTCTTGCGCTTGTTGGAGTCGAAAGCGTTCTCGATGCCTGGTGGGCCCTGGCTTCGATCTTCAGCGGAGGGATGCTCGGTCTGTTCCTCCTGGGATATATCTCGAAAAAAGCAACACGTTTCAATGCTGTCATAGCAGTGATTGCAGGAGTTCTGATGATAACATGGATGAGCCTTTCGCCCATCTGTTTTACGGGTGAAAAACTCATATCTTTCCGAAGTCAGTTCCATACTAACCTTACCATTGTGTTCGGGACTTTAGTTATCTTTCTGACAGGATTTATTTTAAGCAACATAATTAACAGAAAAAAATGAGAAAGATCAATACTTTGATATTCATCCTTTTAAGTAACACCCTCCTTTCAGCTCAGGATTTATTTAAAGGGGAAGGCTGCGTTCTTAAATCCGAATTCATTTATCAGCCGGGGGATGTCAGATTCCCAAGCTGCCACGCCTCAACAATTGCTCAGATTGAAGGAGGCTTTATTTCCGCGTGGTTTGGCGGCACAGCAGAAAAAAATCCGGATGTCGGGATCTGGATCAGCAGATATTCGGATGGCAAGTGGAGCAAGCCGGAAGAAGTGGCAAACGGGGTCAGGAAGGACAAACGCTATCCATGCTGGAACCCTGTACTTTACAACAGCGGAAATGAGATCATTCTTTTCTATAAGGCAGGGCCCAGCCCGTCGACATGGTGGGGGGAACTGATCACATCAGACGATAACGGGTTGTCGTGGTCGGCTTCCAAACGACTTCCTGAAGGGATAACAGGGCCCGTCAAAAACAAGCCTGTTTTGCTGGATAACGGTATTCTCCTTTGTCCTTCAAGCACCGAGGATCAGGGGTGGAGGATACATATGGAGATGACTCCTGACAACGGGATCTCGTGGAAAAGGACGGAAGCTCTTAATGACAGGAGCATTTCGGCAATACAGCCTTCTGTTCTGATTCACCCGCAGGGAAAGATCCAGTTGCTTTGCCGTACCAGGCAGGGAAAGGTTTTCAGCTCATGGTCGGAGGATAACGGCTCCCACTGGACCGGGCTCAAACCTACAGAACTTCCAAATCCAAATTCAGGTATTGATGCAGTCACACTTAAGGACGGAAGGCATATAATTGTATATAATCATCTTACGGAAGGGCGCCACATGCTGAATGTTGCAGTTTCGGCTGACGGCATAAACTGGGAAGCCGCAGTTCTTCTTGAAAATGATGAGAAGGAAGCTGAATACTCGTATCCCGCCGTTATACAATCATCAGACGGCATGTTACATATTACCTATACCTGGAACAGAAAGCTCATTAAGCACATTATCCTTGATCCGAGCCTGATTAAAAGTATCAGATTCGAAAACGGAGACTGGCCGAAAGTGAAAGAATGAGTGTCACCTTCCTGCAAGCGGCAGAACAAGGAGAACAACTGAGAGTATCACCAATGCTCCGACTGCGCCCCAGCCTATAATATTCTGATACAGTTTGTTCGTATAATTGCCCATTATCTTTTTATCGTTAATAAGGAATATCATACTTACAAGGACAACAGGAAGCAATATGCCGTTAAGTACCTGCGACCAGATTGATATATCTATAAGAGGGGCATTGGGTATCAGAATTATGATGGCCGAAAGGACGACAATTCCAGTGTAAAGTACATAGAATTCTCTTGCTTCGTCCCAGCTTTTATCTATCCCCGCTTCAAAGCCAAAAGCTTCACAGACATAAAATGCAGTGGCAAGAGGAAGTATGGTGGCAGAAAAGACCGAGGCCACAAAAAGACCGAAAGCAAAAACATGGGAAGCCAGCCTGCCTGCAAGAGGCTCCAGCGATTGTGCTGCGTCCTTGGCTTCAGAAATCTCAATACCGTTAGGATACAGTGTGGAACCGCAGGCCACCATGATAAAAAAGGCAACCACGACAGTTACAATACATCCTATTATTATGTCAATTACAGTGAATTTGTAGTTTTTCATTTCCAGTCCTTTTTCGATAACTGACGATTGCATGTAAAACTGCATCCATGGTGCTATAGTCGTACCGATAAGGGCTATGATGACTGTAAGGCTTTTTGTATTCAGTTCAATACCGGGGCGGATGATTGCCGTTCCGATCTCTCCCCAGTCGGGTTTGGCCATTAAGGCCGAGATAACATATGTAAGAAGGGAAGCGCTGAAAATAAGAAAAATCCTTTCTGCTATCTGATAGGTTCCCTTGACCACAAGGAACCATACAATGAAAGCGGCGAGAGGTACCGAAATATATTTGCTTACGCCAAAGATTTCCATACTACCGGCAACTCCCGCAAATTCAGTTGTTGTGTTTCCAATATTTGAAAGAAGGAGGCCGACAAAAATAAAGAAGGTAACTTTCACCCCGGCATTTTCCCTTATCAGATCAGAAAGTCCTTTGCCTGTGACTATTCCCATCCTGGCATTCATCTCCTGTATGACAAGAAGAACAAGCAATGATGGTATCAGGGTCCAGATCATCCCGTAGCCATACAAGGCCCCGGCAACTGAATAAGTTGTAATCCCTCCTGCATCATTGTCAACACTTCCGGTTATTATTCCGGGCCCGAGGAGAGCAAAAAATATTGCTAAGTTTCTATAAAATCTTGTTTTTGGTAACCTGGTCATTGTCAACTATTCTGCAACTATCGCTTATTTGTTCTTCTTTTGCTTATAAGGTCTTCGATAACATCATCAACTACAACCATTCCCTGAAGGAGGTTTTCCTGGTCGACAACAGGTACTGCCAGAAGGTTATATTTTGAAATGGTTTCTGCAATGTCATCGATGCGCTGATCATCGTAAAGGAACACGGGATCGGATCTCATTATGGTGCTTACGGTTGTCTCCGGCTCTGCAACAACGAGATCGCGGAGGTCGAATGTGCCGACCAGTTTATCATTCTCCTCTGTCACAAACAGGGTGTACAGTTCTGCTGGTTCGGGTTTTCTGCTTCTCAGCTCCTTAATAATGTAATCCACGGTAACTTCAGGCCTGAAGGATATCACATCAGTTGTCATCAGCCCGCCTGCGGAATTGTCGGGATATTCAAGAAGTTCCCTTACCTCCTGCGACGATTCGCTGTCCATTTCCTTAAGCAGCATTTCAGCTTTTTCATCTTCTATTTCATCGAGAATGTCGGCCACCTCATCTGCAGGCATTTTTTCCAGCACATCAGCGACCTTGTTGACAGGCAGGCTCTCGATTATGTGGATCTGTGTCTGGGTTTCCATTTCTTCAAGTACATCGGCGGCCTTTTCTTCATCAAGTGCGGAGAAAACCGAGGTACTTGTTTTTTTCCCAAGGTCCTCGAGAATGTCGGCGATATCGGAAGGGTGAAGAGTGTGAAGCTTCGCATAGCTTTTCGACAGCTTTATATTGCGATTTGAAAAATCTATTGCCTCCATATCGTCCCATAAAATGAATTTTGCAGGTATTTTTATTCCTGCAAAATCAAGGATCCTTTTTATCGGAGCAAGGATTCCGATCCTTCTGAGGAGGCCCTCAATGCCAATGTCGACAGCCACCGCAAATGTACCTGTAGGGAGGGTGGCAAGCCTCACATCATTCACCCTGACAAGTTTCCGGCCGTTCAGGTCAACAATCTGCTTGTCAAGCATATTTTCCACAAGCAACAATCCGTTAGAAACATCATCAGGATTCAGTTCAATAAGTTCAGTGCAGTTTACATTCAGCATTTCGCGGGCTTTTACAACCCTGAATGTTGAAAATGAATAGAATCCCGTAAGTTTTCCGATCTTCAGCTTTACCCCTGTCACAAGCTGCTGGCTTGGATCATTGAGTCCCGAAGGAGCGTTGTTTATGAGCAGATCCTTTATGAATCCAATTTCATCGCCGTCGGCACCGAATACTTCCTTGCCGATTATTCCGCTTAAATAAAATGTTGTAAGTGATGTCATAGTCACCTCCTTCCAGTTTCTGATTATTCAAGGAAGCGACCGGATGAACAGGCTGCTTCCCTTAAACCAGGTTATTAATTAATATACTCGCAGGGCCGTCGTCCATGTTGAATGAAAAATTGATTTTGCGGCGTAAAAGTAAATTTCGCGGCAATAAAATCCAAATAAAAAACGATTAAAGTGATTCTGCGGCCCTGCCAATTTTAAATGTCTTAAGCCGCACATCACTTTAAGCACTTTAAGTGCCTGAAGCACAATAAGTACTCAGCCATTCAGAGTGTTTAGAGATACAGGGGCACATTGAATAATCTCAGCAAGATCAGGATGTCTTCAATGCTTACAGCCGGCAGTGTTAAGTGCAATGCTGACAGAAGGCTGAAGTTTTTAATAAATAAATGGTAATTTTGCGTTCAGCATTATACGCCAAAAAATAATCCTGATGCAGGATCTTGAGAAATATTTCGAAAAATTCCGGAAGAACATTGTCGGCATTGATGCTGAAATTACCACTCCGTATGGAAACAAGAAACTTGTCTATGCCGACTGGATCGCAAGCGGAAGATTATACAGTACAATTGAAAAAAGGATTTCTGACGATATAGGTCCTCTTGTGGGCAACACTCATTCCGAATCATCAGCTACAGGAAGAGCGATGACTGAAGCATATCATCTGGCACAGAAGATAGTCAAGAAGCATATAAATGCAAATAAGGATGATGTCCTGATATTTACCGGTTCCGGGATGACGTCTGCAGTTGCCAAGTTGCAGAGGATACTGGGGTTGAAGGTACCTGAACAGGCTGTCAACTATTGTGTTTTCAGCCATGGTGAATACAACGCCTGCAGGGATATTCCAAATGAGAATCGGCCGGTGGTATTTTTGACGCATGCCGAGCATCATTCAAATCACACAAGCTGGTTTGAAACCCTTGCCGAAGTAGTTGTTCTTGAACCCGGAGCTGATCTTAAGGTTAATCCTGACACTCTGAGACGTCAGATCATGAATTTCAGGGACCGTCCGCTTCTGATAGGCTCGTTTACAGCATGTTCTAATGTTACCGGTTACATGCCTCCGTATTATGAGCTTGCCAGGATCATGCATGAGAACAATGGCTATTGTTTTGTCGATTTTGCAGCTTCGGCTCCTTATGTTGATATAGATATGCATCCGGCTGATCCTATGGAGCAGCTTGATGCAGTGTTTTTTTCTCCGCATAAATTTCTTGGAGGCCCAGGGAGTGCCGGAGTACTTGTTTTCAACAGGCAGCTCTACAAGAATGAAACACCAGATACGCCCGGAGGAGGAACGGTTAAGTGGACAAACAGGTGGGGCGGCTACAGTTATTTTTCGGATATTGAAGTTAAGGAAGACGGCGGCACTCCGGGATTTCTTCAGGGCATCAGGGCGGCACTTGCTGTCAGGTTAAAGGAGGAGATGGGTACTGAGAATATCCACAGGAGGGAAAAGGAGCTTATAGGTATTGCTTTCAGTGAGCTTTCACAAGTAAAAGGTCTCCATATTCTTGCAGACAACATAAATGAGCGGCTTGGTGTATTTTCCTTTTACGTGGATAAAATACATCATAATCTTGTAACGAAGATCCTCAATGACAGGTTTGGAATTCAGGTCAGGGGTGGGTGTTCTTGTGCGGGTACCTATGGGCATTTTCTGCTGAATGTGGATTTCAGTCTGTCGAAGGAGATCACCGACAGGATAGAAGCCGGTGATCTTTCGATGAAGCCCGGCTGGATCAGGTTGTCGCTGCATCCCACGATGACGGTTGATGAACTTCATTATATAATTGAATCGATAAAGGAGGTTGTTGAAAACGCTGAAGAATGGAGCAGGGATTACCTTTACGACAAGCACACAAATGAATTTCATCACCTCAGTGAAGGGGAAGAAGGGTTCCCGGGTGTTTCGGGCTGGTTCAGTGTTTGTGAATAAAATTAAGGAAGAATAACGCCATATATTGAACATCATAAAACAATATTTGTAATTTTGAGGGCAAAATTTTACCGGCCCGTAGCTCAGCTGGCAGAGCACGTGACTCTTAATCATGGGGTCGAGAGTTCGATTCTCTCCGGGCCGACAAAGAAGGGGCAAGAGTGGGAGCGAGCAGTCGTCTCACTCTTTTTATATTAGCGGCACCTGCCTCATGGCAGCCGCATGGAACAGGCTGATTAATCAGGGGGAAGCCCCGCGGGATACATATAATTTTCAGGTATTCCAGAAAATTCATTTTCATTTGTGTAGCTGCCGTTCAGATTAAGATTGGGTTATTGATGTCAAGCCAGCCGGTTTTCGGGTCTTAGATCCGGTATTGGAACACTTGTGATATTTTGTGCCGACACCAGTTTTTTCACAGCAAATTCCTGACACACTTGCAGTTTATGTTTTGTTGCAGTGGTTTTGTTTACATTGTTACACGCGATTAATTTATATTGTTTCTTAATAGATATTTATTCTCTTTTAATATTTAATATCTTTTGCTTTTCTTTTGCTTCTGATACTATTTTCCTTTTAAATATATATATCATCTGCGCTTCTTATTCCTTTAATTTAATATCGCTTATAATATTTAATTTCTTTTAATTATTATTTTTAAATAATATTCCCTATCTTTGGATTTTATTTTATTTTAAATAGTTTTAATTATATAACTTCTTATTCCTTTTAATATCCAATATTGCCAGATAGATTTATTCTTTTGTTAATCAGCCTCATGAAAAGATCATTAGCCTATAATATTACTGCTCTTTTAATCATTAAACTCACTAAAATATATTTCTTACCTGATCCCCATGATACGTTAAACTTAATCACAGATAAAACTTATTCTCTTCTCAAAAAGAGAATTAACAAATAATTTATGCCCGACGATCCTAAATATCTGCCAATATCAGCTCCCCTTTATCAGGAACTTTTTGTATCTTTTATCTCCTGGTTTCTGACCTCTTCCTAATATTTTAATTACCTCTTAATCACAACTATATGGTAAATAAAACCGCTATCAGGATCCTCTCGGAAAAAGGACTCAGAATTACCCCCCAGCGCGTTGCAGTTCTCGATATAATCCTTAATCTTAACAACCACCCCGCCGCTGAGGAAATCTCAGAATATATGAGAATCAGCTACCCCCACGTTCCGATAGGGACCGTATATAAAATCCTTGATGCTTTTATCGAAAAAGGTATCGTCACAAAAGTTAAAACTGAAAACGACATCATACGATATGACCCAGTCCCTGAAAAACACCACCATCTGTATTGCACTGACTCTGAAATGATAGAAGACTACTTTGATAATGACCTCAATATTTTGCTCGAGGATTATTTCAGAAAGAAACAAATCCCTGACTTCCAGATCCAGGATGTCAGACTCCAGATAATCGGGAGATACATAAAAGAACCTTCAGAGACAAAAACTGAGAAACCAACTGATATCTACTAATAAAAAGACATATTCACTAAAAATCATATTAACCTTAAAATCTTAAAACTATGGGACAAAAAGGAAGAGAAATCGTCAGAATGAACGTCGACACGCTGATCGACATGCTCAATAAGGCACTGGCCGACGAGTGGCTTGCATATTATCAGTACTGGATCGGGGCAAAAGTCGTAAAAGGCCCTATGAAAGATGCGGTTATTGCCGAACTCAACCTGCATGCCACCGAAGAGCTGAGCCATGCCGAACTTATAGCAACAAGAATAATCCAACTGGGAGGAACTCCCGTTCTGTCGCCCGAGGAATGGCTAAAAATAACCGGATGCGGATATGACGCACCCACAAATCATTATGTTGAGGAAATCCTGAACCAGAATATAAAAGGTGAACAATGCGCAATACGGGTCTATAATTCGCTTCTTGACATTACCCGGGAAGGTGATCCTGTATCCTATAATATGATCCTCACAATCCTTTCTCAGGAAGTGGAACATGAAGAAGATCTTCAGGCTCTTAAGGAAGACCTCGACCTGATGCTGATGAAAAGACAATAAAAACACTCATTTCAAACAATTTAAAACTATTATCATGGAAGAAAAAACTTACTCGATGCCACGTATCGGCGATAAAGCACCTGAATTCAAGGCTGTAACCACACAGGGAAATATTAACTTCCCTGCCGATTATTCCGGATCATGGGTAATCCTGTTCAGCCATCCTGCCGATTTTACTCCGGTCTGCACATCAGAATTTATGACATTCGCAAGCCTGGAAAAGAAATTCAACGAAGCCAACTGCAAACTGGTAGGACTTTCCGTTGACGGCCTTTACAGCCATATAGCTTGGCTCAGGACAATCAAGGAAAAAATAGAATATAAAGGCATGAAGAATGTCGAGGTCAACTTCCCTCTCATAGAAGATATCACAATGGAAGTCGCCAAAACATACGGAATGCTTCAACCAGGCGAAAGCTCCACAAAAGCTGTCAGAGCTGTGTTCTTCATCGATCCGAAAGGGATTATCCGTACAATTATTTACTATCCTCTCAGCCTCGGCCGTAATTTCGACGAACTTTACAGGGTGTTGATAGGCCTTCAGACCGCTGATGCATTCTCAGTGGCCCTCCCAGCCGACTGGCGCCCGGGTGACGACGTAATTGTCCCGACCGCGGGCTCATGTGGTGTTGCAAAGGAAAGAATGGAGAACAAGACCGAAATGAAATGTTACGACTGGTTCTTCTGCACTAAAAAACTTGATAAGGAAGATGTCTTTAAAACAATACTGAAAAAATAGACAATATCTTATCATTTTTATCTGCAAATCTGTATTTTATCTGGCATGCCGGATGCGAAGGCTTTAATTTTCCATCCGGCAATCCGGCAATTACAGAAAACAGGTTTGTCATAATGAATGAATTTGACATCAAAGCGGCAGGATGGGATCTTAATCCCATGCACCTCGAGCGTTCAGCAGCTGTCGCGGAACTGATAAGGAAAAGGATTCCCCTTAACAGGTCGATGAGAGCGATGGAATTCGGAGCCGGAACAGGCATCACCAGCTTCCTGCTTAAGAATGACCTGGGAGAAATTACAATGATCGACAGCTCCGCCGAAATGGTAAGAATAATGACCGAAAAGACAAAAGGATATGATTCAAAAAATCTTAAGCCCGTGTTTTTCGATCTTGAGAAAAATGACTGGGAAGGCGGGAAATTTGACCTTATCGTTACTCAGATGGTTCTTCATCATGTCGATGACATTGAGGGGATTATAATAAAATTTCATAAGATGCTTTCTCCTCATGGACGTCTCGCTGTTGCGGATCTGTATCCTGAAGACGGATCATTCCATGGTATGGATTTTTCAGGTCACAAGGGATTTGATCCCGAAGAACTTTCGGACCTTCTTAAGAAAAATGGTTACATAAATATTTCACATGAGAAATGTTATGTGGTCGCCAGGAAAGTTTCGGATACCCTGGTTAAACAATTTGATATATTTCTGCTTTTTGCAGAAAGGAATTAAACCTTTCTTTTCGACAATATTAAAATTACCTGTTTAAATATGATGGAAATTACCTTCGAAGGCGGAAAAGTTGTTACAGCTCATACTCACCGACATATAATAAGAACAGACCAGCCTCTAGACAACGGCGGAGGAGATACCGCGCCCTCCCCTTTTGAACTCTATCTTGCATCCATAGGCACATGCGCAGGAATTTATGTAAAATCATTCTGCGATAACCGGCAAATACCGACCGACAACATTAAAATAATTCAAAAAACCGTATTCAGTGAAGAAACCGGTCTTCCTGCCTCAATAGTAATAGATATCAAGCTGCCACCTGAATTTCCTGAAAAATATATTACATCAGTACTCCACGTCGCAGGGTTATGCAAAGTGAAGAAATCAATCGCGAATCCACCGGAATTTGAGATTAAGACCTCTTCACTCTGAAACGGATACTTTTAATAATTATAAATACATATTGATAAGCTGTTCAAGGAGTTCCTGTTTGCCGCTCCTTACCGCAGGCTCTCCGGATTTCATGGCTATTTCCCTCAGATCTTCCATTTTCAGCCTTCCTGCCTCAAAGTCTTTTCCAGCACCTTTATCAAAAGACTCATATCTCTTTTCTTTCATCTTTAGGTAATCGCTCTCTTTTAACACTTTGTCAGCAATAATCAGTGCCCGTGCAAACGTATCCATGCCACTGATATGTGCAATGAACAGATCTTCAGGATCTGTTGAATTCCTCCTTATATGTGCATCAAAATTTATTCCTCCGGTACTGAAACCTCCTGCCTGCAGAATTACCATCATTGCTTCGGTAACTTCATAAATATTAGTCGGAAACTCGTCTGTATCCCAGCCGTTCTGGTAATCCCCCTTGTTGGCATCGATGCTACCCAGCAATCCGGCATCAGCAGCCACCTGAAGGTCGTGTGCGAACGTATGGCCGGCCAGAATTGCATGATTGACCTCGATATTAAGTTTGAAATCCTTTTCAAGCCCATATTTGTTAAGGAAACCTATTACGGTGGCAGAATCATAATCATACTGATGTTTCATGGGCTCCATCGGTTTGGGCTCAATCAGGAAAGTGCCTTTGAAACCTTTTTTCCTCCCGTAATCACGGGCTAAAGTCAGCATCATACCCATATGATCGAGCTCTCTTTTCATGTCAGTGTTATGCAGGCTCATATATCCTTCCCTGCCACCCCAGAAAACATAATTCTCGCCTCCAAGAGCAATTGTTGCATCGATGGCATTCTTTAATTGAACAGCAGCATTAGTCACCACAGCAAAATCAGGATTTGTCGCGGCACCGTTCATATATCTCGGATTGGAAAAGAGGTTGGCTGTTCCCCAGAGCAGTTTCACGCCTGTTTGTTCCTGTAGTTTTTTCATAACGGGGACAAACTTTTCAAGACGTTTTTCGATATCAAAAACCGATCCGTCACCTCCTACCACGTCAACATCATGAAAACAGTAATAGGGTGCGCCGATTTTGGTTATAAATTCAAATGCAGCGTCCATCCTTTGCTGAATCCTGTCATCCTCCGGCAAATCCTTCCACGGGTAAAGATGTGTGGCATCTCCGAACTGGTCGGATCCGTCACCGCAGAACGAATGCCAGTAAGCCACTGCAAACCGAAGGTGTTCTTTCATGGTTTTTCCGGAAACCACCTGATCGGGATTATACCATCTGAAGGCAAGAGGATTCTTTGATTCCTTTCCTTCGTAGCTGATCTTCCCTATGCCGGGATATGCTTCTTTTGCACCTTTGTAAATCATGTCAGTAATTTGTTAGTTATTTGTTGTATCAAATCAGGAAATAATTTCTGAAGTATTATGGTTTGTACAGTCTCATGCAGATTTCAAAAGCTCTAACCATCTGTGATATGCTTCCTCATATGCACCTGTCTTTGACTTGTCGGGATCTGTCTCACCAACTGCAGTGAGACCGGCAAATGCTTCCTTTTCCGATTTAAAATAATTGCAGCCGATTCCCGCACCCCGTGCTGCACCTGCTGATCCGTCGGTGTTATAAAGATGGATTGAAACTCCTGTGATGCAGGATAATGCTTCCCTGAAGACAGGACTGAGGAACATATTTGCCCTGCCGGCCCTGATCACTTTCGGGTCTATCCCTGTTCCCCTCATAATATCGAGGCCATACCTGAATGAGAAAGCAATGCCCTCCTGAGCGGCCCGGAAAAGATGGGCATCAGATGTAATATTGAAGCTGATACCTTTGATCATACATCCTGCTTCCCTGTTCAGAAGCATCCTTTCTGCTCCGTTTCCGAACGGAAGAACCGACAACCCGTCAGATCCTGGTTTAACATCAGAGGCAACAGCGTTCATTTCATCATACGACATACGGCTGCCCGTGGTCTTTTTCAGCCACGAATTTAAAATACCGGTGCCGTTAATGCAAAGAAGGACACCCAGCCGCTGTTTCTCCTTCGAATGATTCACGTGAAGAAATGTGTTTACCCGTGATTCGGGATCATATTTCCGCTGATCGGTAACGCCATAAATAACTCCCGATGTTCCTGCTGTTGCTGCAACTTCACCGGGATCAAGCACATTTAGTGACAGGGCATTGTTAGGCTGATCACCGGCCCTGTATGAAACCGGAATCCCGGCAGGAAGCCCAAGTTCTGATGCTGCTTCTTTCAAAAGGATTCCCTGCACGGAAAATGACGGTTCAGGCTCAGGAATCTTATCCCTTTCAATGGAAAAGAAATCAAGCACCCTCTCCGACAGTCTCTCATCAGCGAAATCCCAGAAAATTCCCTCAGAAAGTCCTGTGAAAGATGTAACAATCCTGCCGGTCATTTTCATGGCAATAAAATCTCCCGGCAACATTATCCTGGAGATCTTTTTGTATATTTCAGGCTCATTATCTTTTACCCAGGCGAGCTTGGAGGCTGTAAAGTTACCCGGCGAATTAAGAAGGTGGGAAAGGCAGAAATCCCTTCCGATTCCACGGAATGCCGATTCTCCGTAACCGACAGCCCTGCTGTCGCACCAGATTATTGCGGGCCGCAGAACATTATGATCTTTATCAACAACCACAAGGCCGTGCATCTGATAAGAGATGCCGATGGCACCAATGTATGACTTTTTTGCCCCCAGCTGAAGGTTACATTCATAAATTGCGGCCTTCAGGTTCAGCCACCATGTATCCGGATCCTGTTCGGCCCAGCCAGGCTTCATTGCAATAATCGGCATTTCTTCTTTTGGCTGAAACGCCGATGCCACAAGGTTCCCGGTATCACCGTCAATCACCGATACTTTTACTGAAGAACTGCCCAGGTCCATTCCGAGAAGATACATAAATCCCGTTTTAGCTGTTTATAGTAGAAATCTTAATTATGAATCCTAAATTAATATGAAAATCATAATTTTCTGATCCTCCTTAAGAAAAATTAAAGGCACATTGTATGATTAACCAAATATAAAACAAAATATCCCGATCCGGAACAGTTAGTATCTATTTAAGTGCTGTCTGCAGGAATGAAAATAAAAACCGGAAGACTATTCGAATTTTTATTAATTTAACATCGCTTCAAAAGAAATGCATTGCAAAATGAAAAGAAGAAAGTTCATAAAGGAAACGGTGACTGCCGTTGCAGGCGGTATAATAGTCCCCACAATAATCCCTTCATCAGTCATCGGCAAAAATCCTCCCAGCGACAAAATAAACATCGGCCAGATTGGATTCGGAAGAATTGCGATGACACACGACCTTCAGGATACATTGCCATTTGATGTTGCAAGGGTTGTTGCCGTTGCTGATTTTGACTCAAAAAGGCTCGCCGCAGGTAAAAAGCACATAGAGGAATTTTACGCTAAAAAAAGCGGCAGGTCCGATTATGTCAATGTCAAATCATATGGAGACTATCGGGAGATAATTGCTGACAGGGGCATTGATGCGGTGATTATATCAACACCCGACCACTGGCACGCCCAGCCCGCGATTGAGGCTGCACTTGCAGGCAAGGCAATTTATCTTCAGAAACCCACATCGCTTACTATAGCTGAAGGCAGGCTGCTGAGTGATGTGGTCAGAAAGAAAGGTGTAATCCTTCAGGTAGGTACCCAGCAGAGATCTTCCCCACAATTCAGGATCGCTGCAGAACTTGTTCGAAATGGCAGAATAGGGAAACTTGTAACTGTCAAAATTGGCCTTCCCGGCGATCCTTCAGGGCCGGAGGCTCCAAGGCAGCCTGTACCTCCCAACCTGAACTACGATGCATGGCTGGGCTCGACACCCGAGGTCTATTATACTGAAATGCGTGTTCATCCTCAGAACAGTCTCACCGACCGTCCGGGATGGCTCAGATGTGAACAGTTCGGAGCAGGGATGATAACCGGGTGGGGCCAGCATCATTTCGATTCGGCAGCCTGGGGTATGGACACTGAACTGACTGGTCCTGTCTCGGTGGAAGCTGTTGCCCAGTTTCCGAAATCAGGACTATGGGATGTACATGGAGATTTTATGTCAAAAGCAGAATATAAAAATGGTGTTACCATGTTAACAAGCGGTGGCTATCCCAATGGTATCCGTTATGAAGGCACCGATGGGTGGATTTTTGTAACCAGGGGGAATTACAGGGCATCACCAAGTGATCCTCTGCCTGCAGGCCAGACTTCAAAAGCCCTCGAAGCAAGCGATCCGAAAATACTCACATCAGTTATCGGACCCAACGAGATCCATCTCTATGAAAGCACGGATCAACATGGCAACTGGCTCGATTGTATAAAGTCGGGGAAAGAACCTATATCGCCTGTTGAAATTGGTCACAGGGCCTGTACTGTATGTCTCATCACTCACATTGCAATGAAGCTCGGAAGAAGACTCGAATGGGATCCTGACACGGAAAAGTTCATTAACGATCCTGAAGCCAACAGTATGCTTTCAAGACCACAGAGAGCACCTTACGGAACAAATTTCATCAAAATCTGACAGGTCGGAAAATGAAAACAATTTTTAGATTCACTTTGCTGGCCATTACTGGATTGCTCGTCCCCTGTTCCTCGCACGGTGCAAAGATCATTGCTGAAAAAAACGGGTCGAGGATCAACATTACCATTGATGGCAAATTTTTCACGAGCTATGTTTTTTCTCAGGATGAGAAATATCCTTTCTTTTTCCCGGTCAACGGACCTGCAACCGGAGGGTCAGTCACCTCAATGCGGAATGCCGAATATCCTCACCACAGTTCCCTTTTTCTTGGGTGCGATATGGTAAATGGCGGCAATTACTGGCAGGAAGGCCCTGAAAGGGGAAGGATAATTTCGGTAAATGCCGGTATAGAAAAACAGGGAGGCGATTCGGCGGTGATAACTGATGAATGCATCTGGAGTCGTCCCGGAGCATTATCGCCTGTAAAGGATACCCGCCGATATACAATTACCTCACCTTCTGATGCCGTATATCAGATCGATGTTGATATTACTCTCGAAATGCTGGCCGATGTCCATATTAAAAAGACAAACCATTCCCTTTTCAGCGCAAGGCTGGCACCCGACCTGTCGGTGAAAGGCGGAGGGACCATGATCAACGCAGAAAACATGAAAGGAGAAAAGGACACCTTCGGGAAGAAATCTGCCTGGATAGATTATTACGGCAAAAGAGGTCCTGTTACTGAAGGCCTTGCAATAATGGAGCATCCTTCGAATCCATGGTATCCCTCACCATGGTTTACAAGGGATTACGGCTTTATTTCGCCTACGCCTTTGTACTGGCCTGAGAATGGTGAGGAAATTTTCCTTAAGGCAGGGACAAAACTGAGACTGAGGTACAGGGTTCTGGTCCATTCGGGAAGCCATAGTGAGGCCAGGATAGCAGAAGCTTTCGAAAAGTACAGGCAGGAATAAAAAGTTCCGGCAGGTAATTTCACCTGATTTTTCTGTAGATGCAGTCTTTCATATCACAAAGTCCGCATGTATATTTATTGAATCTGACACTCCTTCCAATCCCGATGAAACCGCTTACTGATTTTTCGGGACTCATCAGGGCGGAAGAATTTAATGTTATGCCGCAAAAATTGTCTTTCATCAGGTGAAACAGTTTATGCTGCTCATCCACATTCCAATCGCAATATCCGGGGCTGTACCGGTTTGTTATTCCAAATCCTTCCCGTTCAGCAGCCATTTTCAGCTTTCCCTGCATCAGGGCTGAAGCGCCGTCAGCAGCTTCACTTCCGATGACATCATAGATATATCCCTGAAGCAGATCTCCATCCATCATGGCTTTGCGGCTCATCTCACCAAGTTTTTCGCCGGCGGTTGAAAGAAAAACAGCCATAGATTCAGACTTCCGCAGCTGGCCGAAAACTATCTTATTCAGGCTGAACTCCAGCCCGGCTATTCTCACTGATTTTTCTGAATGATTGAATTCTATGCCTGAAAATATCCTGTATTCGGCCTTCAATTCACAAAGATATTCTGCATCATGAAGAGCCTGGGCAACAATGTCAGAGATTGCCTCATGTGATTCTCCTTCCCTGTAGCCCATCACCATTTCAATATGGCGCACATCGAGATTAAGCTCAGAAAATTCGAATAAGAATGTTGAATCATTCATTAATATCCTTTCAGATTTCCAAGTACGACAGTTTCCTTAAAAAACAGATTGGGAATCAAGTCCCGATTCTTTCACTATTCTCCCGACGACAGCCTCCCACCCCAGGGTCATAAGGTGAATACCATTGACTCCCTTCTTATGTTTGACTGAATCTATTGTCTCCAGGATTATCTGAATCCCTTCCTCTTCAGCCCTGTTCCCGGCATTTTCCATTCTCTCGAGAATCTTCGGAGGCAAATACACTCCGGGCACTTTCTGGTGAAGATGCAAGGCAGCTTTATAACTTCTCAGTGGCACCATGCCAATCAGAATGTAGACCTTTTCAAGAACTCCTCTCTTCTCGAGCTGCCCGAGCCACTGATCGAGCCGTTCAGGCTCAAATACAATGTTGGTCTGGAAGAACTGGGCACCTGCATTAACTTTCTTTTGGTCCCTGATTGCCTGAAGTTCAGGTTTCATGGCGAAGGGTGTAGTAGCAGCCCCCAGGAAGAACTTCGGAGGATATTTGATTTTACGGCCGTCGAGGTAGATCCCCTCATCCCTCATTCTCCTGAGTATCCAAAGCATCTGTACCGAATCGAGATCAAGAATGTTCATGTCGCTTGTCGGATGAGGCCCGACCTTTGAACTGTCTCCCGACACACAAAGGATGTTCCTGACACCCAGCTGCCCGGCCCCGATAACATCCGATTGAAGTCTGGTACGTGTCGTATCCCTGGCGGCAATCTGTAATACAGCTTCGGCATCCATTTCGGCGGCAACCTTGCAGCATGATGAAGCTGACATCCGTGGTATCCCCGAGGCTGCATCAGTAAAGTTAATAGCAGTCACATAAGGTTTTACCAGTTCAATGTCTCTTCTGAGCTTCAGGGAATCAGCCGCAACAGGCGGTGTCACTTCGGTTGCCACAACAAACTCTCTGTTTTTTAATCTGCGTTCAAGTTCTGAAGCCGGCTCAGAATACAATGGAGGATGATATTCCGGGTCTCCCATCCACCAGTCGGGTTGACGGATTGTTTTGAACACGGAATCCCAAATCTCCTGTTTAGCAGTTGTATCCTTCAGAAAAAAGGAGCGGATGAATCTTCCTGTCCCTGTTTTACGGACCTGCGATACAACGCCTGCCCATGTTTCGGTTCCTGCCCTGCTCCAGTCGACAGGAGGAAGCACCTCCAGGAGTGTCTTTTCCCTTCCTTTTCTCTCCGCTCTTTCGTAAATGGCGTTCCAGATGCATTTTCTTGACTCATCCACATAACATCTCGTATCGGGTGTAATACTGCCGCACGGGCCATTGCGCATTCCCTTCGGGCATTCCATGGGGCAGATGAAAGCGGTTTCCTGCAGCAGGCAGTTGCCACACATACGGCAGCCGAACAACGGACCCTTGATCAGGATTTCAATATTCGCGAGCAGCCGTCTCCCGAAGGTTTCCTTTCCGAAAGGGAAAAATGCAGGCTGCCACCGTCGGGCAGGTTTCAGACCAAATACCATCTGGCTATGCGTGGCTTTGAAAATATTCAACGAACCTGACTGCATAATCATCACGCCCGAGAACCAAATCAGTCGCACGCACAGCCGCCGTGATTTTCTCAGGATTGGCTATGGGACATGTAAGGCCGCAATACACAGCCAGTGTCAGAAAAGCGGCATTAACCGACTCCCTGCCAGGCAGTCCGAAAGATATGTTACTGGATCCCATTGTAATATTGTGGCCCAGACAGGACCTGACAAGACTGATGGTCTCAAGTGTCACCAGGCAGGCACGAGGCTCAGCAGCAACAGCCATTGCCACCGGATCAATAATTATATCTTCCGGTTTAATTCCAAGCTTCAGAGCTCTTCCAATAATAGTTGAGGCTATATCCTTCCTTTTGGCAGGATAATCCGAAATACCGTTTTCGTCCATGCACAATGCAATTATTGCTGCTCCGTATTCAGAGGCAACAGGAAGGAGGGCGTTTAAAGATGATTCATGTCCGTTCACCGAATTGATAAGGCATTTGCCTTTTGCGGCTTTCAGGGCAGCTTTGATGGCTGCCGGACTGGGCGAATCGAGACACAACGGAACGTCAAAATTGTCCTGAACTGCCCTGACAACTTCCGGGAGCAGTTTTTCATCATCAACGCCGGGCAAACCGACATTAATATCCAGTATATCTGCACCTGCTTCTATCTGGCTGCGGGCAAGTTCAAGAACAGGGTTGAAGTCGTTCTCCTGTAGTGCTGATGCAAGCTTTTTCCTTCTTGTGGGATTTATCGATTCACCAATAATCGTTACCGGCCCTTCAGTATCGATCACCACTTCTTTTGCCGTTCCGGAGAGAATGGTCCTCATCTTCTATTCAGCAAATTGTTTTAAATAGTTCACGGCACCCTGGGGATCAGGCGAATAAAAATCGGCTCCGATCCTTTCACAATATTCCTTTGTGACAGGAGCGCCTCCGACAAGTATTTTCAGACCGGAATGTCTTTCCCTGATTGCCGATACAGTCTTCTTCATGTTTTCCATGGTAGTGGTGAGAAGCGCAGACAGACCCACAAATGCGCCAGGGTTTTCGTCAATTGTCCTGAGAAACTTTTCAGAGCTTACGTCAACGCCAAGATCGATTACTTCCCATCCCCCTCCTTCAATCATCATGGCAACAAGGTTTTTGCCAATGTCATGAAGATCGCCTGCCACGGTGCCTATTATGACTTTCCCTTTTCTTCTTGTCGCACCTGTTACGAAATATGGCTTAAGATGTTTCATCGCGCCATTCATGGCCTTTGCCGACATCAGCATCTGAGGAACATAAATCTCTTTTCTCGAGAACTTGTCACCGACGACAGCCATAGCCGGAACAAGGGCCCCGTCAAGAATTTGTTCAGGCTTTATTCCGCTGTCCAGCGCAAGTCGTGTAAGTTCATCGGCTCCGTCCCGGCCTTTCATAGCCGGAGGATAAGGTGTGTTCCTGTCTATTTTCCCGTTTTCTACGCAGTTGGCAATAAGTTCAAGAATATCATTCATTGTTTCTGATATTTAACAACGTTTTAAGTTTCCCGTCTTAAAAATAACAAAGATTTAAATCCTCTCCTATTAAAATAGTGAAATAAATTGATAATGAGAGCTAAAGTTAAAAACCCTTAAAAGTTAAACAGATAAATATCACAAAGCAATGTACTTGATTCAAATTAACTAACTTTAGTGGATTAAAAACCAGACGCCATATGAAATATTTGAACCTTCTACTCAGCTTTCTTTTTTTAAACTCAGCCGTTGCCCAGCCCGGTTCAATCGGCATTTTTGAAAAAAGCGGCGATATCGGCAATCCAAAAAATGCAGGATCAGCAGTTTACAACAGCAATGATCAGTCATACACATTGAAAGGATCAGGTTATAACATCTGGTTTGCGAGGGATGAGTTCCAGTATCTCTACAAAAAGATAAAGGGGAATTTCATTCTCACAGCGAATTTCAGGTTTGAAGGCAAAGGTACGGAAGCCCACCGTAAAACCGGATGGATGATTAGAGAATCGGCCGACGATAATTCACAGCATATCTCTGCCACTCTTCATGGTGATGGTCTTACTGTAATGCAATGGAGGGATTTTAAAGGAGCAGAAATGAAAGATCCTGAAGATGAGATTTTTGCCAGAGACTCAGCTTATGATGTGATCCAGCTCGAAAGAATGGGGAAGCTTATTTTCATGAGGGGTGCGCATATGGGCAAACCTCTGGAGATGATCGGATCATATGAAATGGAAAATCTTCCGGATGAGGTTCTGGCCGGATTATTTGTCTGTTCTCATAATCCTGAAATAACCGAAGAGGTAACTGTATGGAATGTCAGGATCGACAAACCCGTTGGAGATGATTATAATCAAAGCAGAGACGGTGTCGTAGGATGCCGGCTTGAAACAATGAATGTGTTCGACGGGAAAAGGAAGGTTATTTGGGAAAAACAGGGAAGGTTTGAGGCTCCAAACTGGATGCCTGACGGCAGGCAGCTTCTCTTCAACATGGACGGACTGTTATATAAAATACCTGTGACAGGAGGAGAATTAACCCAGCTCAATACAGGCTCTGTAAAAAGGAACAATAACGACCACGGAATATCCTTTAATGGGAAACTGCTGGCAATAAGCAGTTCGAAGGAAGGAGTTGGCAACGGGGGAGGTTCTGCCGTTTGGGTTCTGCCGCTAAAGGGAGGCGAACCAAAACTTGTCACTCCTGAGACTCCGTCATATTTCCATGGATGGGCCCCAAACAATAAAGAGGTGGTTTATGTTGCACAAAGGGGAGGCAAAAACATTTACAATATTTACCGGAATTCCATTAAGGGAGGAAAGGAAGTCGCACTCACCGATATCGGACAGGGTGAACATGTCGACGGATGTGAATATTCACCCGACGGAAAATACATATACTATAACGGAAGCCATACCGGAAATATGCAGTTGTGGAGGATAAAAGCCGACGGAACAGGAAGGGAGCAGCTCACATTTGATGAATATAACAACTGGTTCCCTCATATTTCTCCTGATGGAAAATGGATAGCCTTTATTTCATTCCCGCCGGATATTGAGAAAAACAGCCATCCCTCATATAAAAGAGTGATGTTAAGGCTTATGCCCGTGGCAGGCGGGGAACCAAAAGTAATAGCATACCTTTACGGGGGACAGGGTACAATTAATGTCCCTTCATGGTCTCCCGACAGCAGGCAGATAGCTTTTGTAAGCAATTCAGGAAACTGAATCCTTTTTTAAAAAATTCATTGTTCAAATTTCATATTTACGAATAATTTAAACTGCCTGACTTACACTGTAAATCCGTTCGATGAGGCCCTGGCACTCCACTGAAACATCATGGCTACAATGATCTGTTATATCGCGGGTGCCGGAGGGGACGGGGCAATTAATGAAATTGCAGGACCTTTGATTAAAAGGGAGGATGTTGTAATTGGCATTATCCCTGGCAGTGCCGCGAATGATTTCGTCCAGATTTCCGGCTTCCCTGGCCGATTTGATGATGATGACCGGAAGATATTCTTTTCCGGCGACATAATTGAGACTGATGCAGGGAAAGTTAATGAAATGGTTTTCCTTAATGTGATGGGGCCCGGTTTTGATGCCCTGGTTGAATCAGAAAATTATGCCGGATCGGGAGAAGGTTCGCCGCAGGCTTCTTTCTTACCCCCGGAGCCGTTGCAAATAACGGACTACCTGATGTTTGCTCTGAAAAAAGACTTGCCCTTATCCAGAGACTCAGTCTAGTTCTGAAAGTAACAGAAGTAAAACATATTAATGATAAACAGATAAATTGTTATCATACCTCAGGACTTGAAACTGGATTTTCTGAAAAGATACCGTACCATGTTGACGGAGAACTTAATTCATTAATAGAATTCAATGTAAGTTTTATACCTTCAGCAATTAATGTTATTTACAAGCCCGATGGAAAACACTTTTTCAGTAAATACGAATCAGAACAAAAGTTACATCGCATTCTTTGATCTCGACAAAACCCTTATCAGGGCAAACAGCAGTGTCATTCTTCTACGTGTCGCCTACAGGAAAAAAATGATATCCATTAAAGATATTCTGAAAGCTTTATGGCTTTCCCTTCTTTTCAGGTTTAACCTCAGGGAAACAGAAAGAATAATCGGCAGGATGGTCAGATGGCTATCGGGAGTTTCCGAAAACAGCCTCGGGGAGCTCATTTCAGATGCATTTGAAGAACAAATGAAAAACCTGATACCCGAATCGGCAAAATCAGAAATAAGATCACACAAAGACAAAAATGCTCATGTAGTTATTCTTTCTTCTGCTTTATACCCGGTTTGCCGCATTTTTGCAGACTACCTTGATATGGATGATATTATCTGCACCATGCCGGAATCATCTGGAGGAATATACACAGGAAAACCGGCAGGAAGGTTGTGTTTTGGAAAAGAAAAAAGATCACGGCTGACAGGCTATTGTGAAAAAAATAACAAACAAACGGAAGATGCCTGGTTTTACAGCGATTCAGCAGATGATCTGCCGTCACTTGAGATTGTCGGTCATCCTGTTTGTGTAAATCCCGACAGGAAACTAAAGACTAAAGCCGCAGAAAGAGGATGGCCGGTTTGCATCTGGTAAACAGAATTAATTGACAATTGCCTGGCAATTTAAAGCAAACCCGCAGGGGATGTATAATTAACAATTTAAGGATTTGATGAAAGTGTGTTCCCTTTCAGCTTAAAACTTCAGTTGACCTTAAAATCCCTGACCGTTATTTCTCCGAAGGCCACCTCCAGAAATGGCTTGCCGTTTTTTAATCCGACATTCCCGAATCCTGTTTCCGTGGAAATAAAACTCCTGAAATCTCCGGCGCGTGAATCGATGAACATGGTACGGGTCAATGCATCATACCTTGCTCCCGTGAGCCCCTGCAACAATGCATAGCTTGAGAGGGCCCGTGCATACCAGTGGCCACATTCGTACTCGTCGAAAGGATTTCTTATTCTCCCGTCGTATCGTTTCCTTGCTGTTCTTACTATATCAAGTCCTTTTTCAGCCTCGCCGGCCATCATAAGGTGTGATGCAACCTGGTATTCTATGCCAGTCCAGACCTCGTTGCTGTATACAAACGGCAATGAAAGCATTCCGCCTTTCGGCCAGGTACAGATCAGAAGTCCTCCCTCATTACCAAGTGCGTAAGATGGCCTCTGAGGATTGGAATGATTTGAAAGATCCCTTCTGAAGTTATATTTGTAAACCGAATTAAGGTGACTTTTCACTTTGGATGAATCAACAATATCCTTAAGCCCGCATACTTCACCTATCCAAACACCAAGGATTCCGTCAGACAGACATCCTGATCCGTACTGATATTTCGGGCCCTCTTTCTGAAGCAGGACTTTTGCTTCATCCGAATAATCCGAATTCCATGATCCTTCTGATGCCTTTACAGGATCAGGGGAATCAAGTCCCTGCCATCTTATCTTCTGAATAAAGTATTCACCATTGTACAGGTCGTTTTCAATAGTTTTCCTTCCTTTTTCATAAAGTGCCACATATGATGAAATATCTTTTCCCAGCTGCCTTCCCATCTCAGCCATCGCCTTCAGGGCTCCCAGGTAAAAGCTTGTACACATGCCATCAGGCCCCCAGAACTCAATATCGTATGTATTGTGATGAGGCTCTTCAAGTGTGCCGGTCAGGCGCGGATCCCATGTCTTTATGCAGTAATCCATGCTTTGCTGCACACGGGGATAAATTTTCTCCAGCCATTGTGTGTTCCCACTGATACGCCAGTCGCGGTAAACCTTAATTATGCCTCCCAGCTGACCATCGGCAGCGGCATAGAAATCAGAGGCAACAGGCCTTATGGGAAGAGCTGACCTGAAAGTCTGATGGCCCCCGGCATCCTGGCTTTGGAAGAATTCCGTCTCACGGAGCGTCCGTTCCAGAGCCGGGAACAGATGCGGAATCGCCTGGGCATAATTCCAGACATGTGTGCATGATCCTGCGCAACATCCCACATTATCGCCGCATCCCTCCCAGTTCCACAGTTTACCATCTGTCTGCCTGAGAACTGTCGGTGACTTAAGTATGGTCAGATTTGCAGCAACAGCTTCAGTAACCTCAGGAGGAAGTGTGTTTGAATAGAAGGCTTCGCTGAAAAGTGTAGATTTCCTGTTCAGATCGTCATAATTGGTTTTCCAGTAGCTGACTACATCCTCTATACTTCCGAACTTTCCCGAATACCATGGTTTGTAAAACGGATCCTTACATGAACATGTTGGATCAGTGCAGGTTTTACTATCGGGTTTTTCCGGATCCTGTCCGTATTTAAGATCTGTTTCAGGCACATACCATGCCAGCATTAGTCTGATCATTTTCGTTTCGCCTGCACCGACTGAGAAGGGAATGTAAAGTGAAGCTCCCGGGGAGGGGCCTTCAACAGGAGGAGTATTGCGTGTTTCAGATTTTAGTATTGTCGCCCATGTGATTGTAAGCGGATCCCACCATCCCCCCCTGAACCAGCAATGGTCGATAATTGTACCTGGCTCATTTGTAAAAATTGCAAAATCTCCCCTGGTCGCAGGTTTGCCGTTAACTCCCTTCTCAGTCAGAATAAATCCGCCGGCAAGAGGTCGGATCACCGCCCTCCCCCCGCTTACCGCCATGAAATTTACAGTATTGTATGAGAATACCGCGTCCAGACTTTTATTACTTGTATTTCTGAATGAATATTCAAGAGCGGCAACAGGAAGGCTTGAGTTGTCTGCATCGGCAGGGATAAAAGGACTCCAGGCTTTTATTGAAACATCGAGTGGAACATCCGGATCGGCAAGATCAATTTCAGCATAGGGGAACCTTGCAAGAAAGCTTGCCTTTTCAAACCGGGGAAGGCCATATGATGTACCTCCGGAGCCATTCCCTGTGCCAGGTGACCCGAATTTTTTCCATTCAGGAACCTCTCCTTCGGCAACAAGGGTTCCGTTTTCAACTCCCTTTACGGAAATCGCGGCAAACATGCAGGGTGCGTTGAAAACATCCGGGCGATTGCGGACGGACATATGGGATAACGCCCCCGTTCCTTCGATGCAGAACATCCCCGCGCCCATTCCTCCAAGGGGATAGGCGATCCTGTTCAGATACTCTCCGGTGTACGGGCCGTTGAATTCATGGCCGTTTACGGCAGCCGGTTCTTTTTTCCCGATGCATGAGTCAATGCCTGCGATAACGATTAAAAGGAATCCGGACAAAAGGAATCTTCTCATTTCGATGGTTGTCAGGAAAGTGTAAAAATCTCTTACCTCAGTTATCGATAATAAGTTTCATCCTGTTGCACAGGTCTTTAAGTCCTTCAGGAGTATCTCCGCCGGGCATTTCAATACTTACCCATCCATTATAGCCGCAATTATCGAGGGCGGCCATAACGGCAGGCCAGTTTACATCACCCTCCCTCAGCTTTACATTGAAACCGGCCGATTTGCCCTGGGTATCAGCTATTTTACGACTGTACTCCTTGATATGAATCTTTGCTATCCTGTGGCCAAGTATCTTAATCCACTGTTCCGGCCAGCCGTAAGCCAGAATATTACCGCAATCGAAATATGCACCAACGAAAGGAGAGTTAAACTGGTCAATATAACGGGCTGCCTCAAGCGGACTGAGAAGGAAGTTGTTCCAGACGTTTTCTATTGCAATCTTCACATTCAGCTTTTCAGCTACAGGAACTGCCTTTTTTATTTCTTCGGCGGAGCGGTTCCAGCATTCATCATAGCCTACCGATTCACTAACTCTGCCCGGCACAAGGAGAACGGCATCGGCTCCATAAGCCTTTGCATCCTCAAGGGCAACAATAAGAGCTGCGACCCCTTCTTCCCTCACGGCCGGATCGGGGCTTGAAAGAAGCAGGCGCCAGTGCTTCGAATCGCAAACACTGTGGACTTTAAGTCCCGTTGCCTTGGCTGCCTCGATTACCTCGTTCCTGTCGAGATGGCTGTCGGCTTCAACACCATCATATCCGGCTGTTTTCGCAGACTGGAATTTCTCGAGTATCGTTTGCCCCACGCCTATGCTTCCCCACATAATACCTGTTTTCAGATTTCTTTTTGCAGGCATCGCTGACAGTTTAAAGCCTGAGAATGGGACCGCTGAAAGAAGAGCTGATGCCATTACTGTTTTCCTGGTAAATTGTCTTCTGTTCATATTCTGAAGAATCAAATAATTTAAAAATAATCCTTATAAAATCATGAAATATTGGATTCGACCCCGATGACAGGGGGAACCTCGGGTATACCCGGAACAGGACCGAATTCATAGACCTTTGGCCCGAGTGCAAGGTCAGAATTCATTACTTCATCCCATGTCACATCTTTTCCCGTATAGGCTGACATACGGCCCATGATTGAAATGAGCGTAGAATTCACCTGGGCCTCTCCGTCATTAACGGTGTTGCCTGTTCTGATGCCTGTCACGAGATTAATATGTTCCTGGACATAGGGATCCGTCACTTTCCATGTTTCATCTGTTGATCCTTCCTCGGGATAAGGATATTTCCATATTTCTTCGCCCTTAAGGTTATAAAGGATTCCCTTTGCATTTGCGAAACCTTTGGTTCCTACAATGAACTGCTCGGTGATGTTGCTGCAGCCATTTATTTGCCTTGCCGCACAATGTGTATGCATTCCGTTGTCGTACAGATATTCAATGCTGAAGAAATCGTACTGGTCGCCTGTGACCCTTCGCTGACGTCCTCCCCACCCTATGGCCTTAACAGGGATTTTGCCAACATACCAGTTCATGACATCAATCTCATGTATGAATTGTTCAACGATATGGTCTCCTGATGTCCAGCAGAAATTGGCCCAGTTGCGTAGCATATATTCCATGTCTGTCCAGCCCGGCTGGCGTTTTATCACCCAGAGGGCACCGCCGTTTCTGGTGATGTGTGCGCTTACAATATCGCCTATCTCGCCGTTTGCGACCCTTCTCCATGTCTCCATAAAATCTTTCTGCACTCTCCTGATTGTGCCGCTTATCATGCAAAGACCCTTTTCCTGGGCTCTTTTAACAGCCACCATAACCTTACGGGCTCCGACAGGGTCGACAGCAATAGGTTTTTCCATGAAGACATGCTTTCCTGCATTTACGGCAGCCTCAACATGTATGGGACGGAATACCGGAGGAGTACAAAGGAGCACAACATCAACCCCGGAGTCTATAACTTTCTCATAGCTGTCAAATCCGATGAAACATTTTTCATCAGGGATTTCAACATTTCTCTCAGTTTTAAGTTGCTTACGGCACTGTTCGAGCTTATCCGGGAAAACATCCCCAAGGGCAGTTATCTGAAGATTAGGTCCTGCATCGAGGAAGTTGACTGCGGCACCTGTTCCCCTTCCGCCGCATCCTATCAGTCCGGCCTTAAGAGGTTTCCCGTCCGGAGCTTTTGTAAGAAGCACGGGGAGTTCTATTTTCTTCTTCGCGGTTCCCCGTGAACATGATGAGATCAGACCGGCGGCTCCCACGGCACCAATGGCAGCCATGGATGTTTTTGCAATGAAACTGCGACGGTTAAGATCCTCCTTAAAGTTTTCCTGAGTTTTGTTTTCTTTTTCCATTTATGATAATTTTATTAATAAACTTCCAGTTCTTTCCATCCGGGTATCCCGGGATACTTTGCATGCGGTTCTGTCTGATACCAGTAGCAAACTGAAGCTATGTCTGATTTCTGAGCCAGATATCTGCCGCCCTGTCTCCATCCAAGGTCCTGTATTGTCACCTTAAGATCTTTTTCAAATCTTACCGGATCCATTATATGCCAGCGGTACATCCCGAATCGTTGCATTACGTTGTAATGGCCATCACCTCTTATGACCTGGTGAAGGCCCGAGTATGGGGTACAGAATTCCGTGTAGTTGACTTCCTCAAAGCCATAGGCATTTTTCTTCCGTGTGTCGAAATCATATGATCCGCAGAAATAATCCTCTGTCCCGGTACCGCAGATTGTCGGGAATTTCGTATCGCCGTCGATGAAGAATTTGATCTCACCTTCTCCCCACCAGCCGTTATTGTTTACTCCCCAGGCCAGGTAGACACCGACATAATGTCCTTTACCCTTAATTCCATCAACGATTGTATAATCTGATGTCGCATTCGGGTTCTGTCTTCTGAACTGGGCATGAAAATAGGCGGCATCATCCGGCACATCGGTAAGAGTATAATCGATCTGGTAATATAGAGTCATGACATCCTGATCGCCTGTGTTTTCCATTGTTATCCGGCATTTTTTCCTGAAAGGCATCATCCAGTAGCTGTTGAAGGCGCTGCCCGGATTAACGCAAATGGCAGATGAAACCAGGGGTGCATATTGTCCCCACCCCATTCCGAAGAAATCGCCTACAGGGCACTCAACGGACGGTTCCTGTTCATCGTCCCAGTAAATGCGAAGAATTGAGTACCGCCATTTACCTGCAGGAGTCATCCATATATGCTGAATGGCACCGGGACCAGTTATATCTGCAAGAGTAAAAGTTTGGCCGGGCTGTATACGTATATATGGATTCACTTTCCATCCCTGTCCCAAATCCCGTGCAGCATTGGAAGCATTTGCGACATTAGGTTTATCCTTGTCTGCAGGATTTGCCATCCCGCCTTTACCTTTTTCGCCGGTGAAATTCTCAGGGCTTACAGATCTTGTTTTTGCATCGGACAGTCTGTAAAGATTTCCCATATTCATGTCAAGACCATTGAACCGTGACTGTGAGAGCAGCATTAACGGGAATGCCAGAAACACGACAAAAAGAGCTGAATATTTTTTCATAGGGGCCTGATTAAGAGTTAAACGATGACTTGCGGTAATCTGTAACTGAAAGGTCTAAGGTTATTGCTTAAAATTATTAAAATATCTCCATCCGGGATTAAAAAACCTGATATATTTAATTTTATTTAAGGCATAGCTGCCGTGCACAAATAAAACCAGGAAATTATGAAGCTCAGACTCACCGTCCCCCACAACCTCGTTATAGTTTTCAGCATAATCATAGTATCGGCCATTCTTACCTGGATTATTCCAGGAGGAAGGTACGACCGCCAGAGTGTTGAGGTAAACGGTGTTGAAAGAAGCGTAATTATCAACGGATCATTTCATTATGTAGACAGCCAGCCTCAGACGTGGCAGATCTTTTCGGCATTTTACAAAGGTTTCATAAACATGTCGCATATAATTGTCTTTGTCCTCATGATAGGAGGAGCCTTCTGGATAATGAACGATACAAAGGCAATAGATGTCGGAATATTTTCATTCCTGGGGTTTGCAAACCGAATGGAGAAATTTCATGTTGTCAGGTTTCTTGGTGTCAACAATATAATCATTACACTCATAATGATAATTTTCAGCCTGTTTGGGGCCATATTCGGAATGAGTGAGGAGACAATCGCGTTCTCAGTGATCTTTGTCCCGCTTGCTGTTTCCATGGGTTATGATTCAATTGTCGGCGTCGGGCTTTGTTATTTTGCAGCACACATTGGTTTTGCAGGAGCTATATTGAATCCGTTCACTGTCGGAATAGCCCAGGGGCTTGCCAGTGTTCCTCTTTTCACTGGCATCGAATACCGTACATTCTGCTGGGCAGTTCTCACAATTGCCGGTATTTTATGCATACTCTGGTATGCTGCACGGATAAGGAAGGACCCCTCGAAAAGCCCGATGTTTGAGGCAGATGAATATTGGAGAAGAAAAGGGAATTCCCATATTGAGGAAATAGTGTATCACACTCCCGCTTCAGCATGGGTCACTGCACTGCTAACAGGCATTGTCCTTGTATTATTTGCCGTGAAATTTCCTGTAACCCAATTGAGTGTGGGATTGTCAAAAGTATCATTGCCCATCCTTCCGGCAATGGCTGTCCTGTTCTTTATCTTCAGTTTTATAACGCTGAGAAAGTCAATCCATTTCTTCATACTTAATATCCTCGCCTTCACAATGATCTATCTTGTAATCGGAGTTCTTGGCTATGAATGGTACATTATGGAAATAGCGGCATTATTCCTGGCGATGGGCCTTGTAACCGGATTTGCCGCCGGCAGGAAACCCGGAGAGACGGCAAAACTGTTCGTTGAAGGAGTAAAGGACATTGTATCTGCATCACTTGTCGTGGGATTTGCCGGCGGCATAATTGCAATTCTTACTGACGGTCAGATAATTGACACAGTACTCTACTCCCTTTCCGGGGCATTGAAGGGAACAGGCCGGATGACAGCTATCTCAATAATGTACATGTTCCAGTCGCTTCTTAACCTTATCATTACGTCAGGTTCGGCAAAAGCAGCCCTTACAATTCCTATCATGGCCGAGTTTTCAGATATTGTCGGCCTGACGAGGCAGGCTACAATAATGGCATTCCAGTTCGGTGCCGGATTTACCGATATGATAGCCCCAACATCCGGAGTCCTTATGGGTGTACTTGGAATGGCAAGGATACCTTATATGAAATGGTTGAGATGGATCATGCCAATCCTTCTCATACTCGTCATGATTGGTTTCCTTCTCCTGATTCCGACTGTAACAATGAAGTTAAACGGGTTTTAGAAAATATACCGGATCGATAATGCCCCTCCATCACCCCAGAAACCTGAATAACCTGTAAGATTAAATGAAGGTTTCCAGTCGAGACTTATATTAATCGGGATTTCGGTGAAATTATATTCTATGCCAAGGATACCGTCAACTCCTATTATTACATACTGTTTCCCCTCGGCACCCCAGCGGTCATAAGTATAATCGCCATTCCAGAACCCAACATGCGCACCGCCGCCGAAATACCAGTTAAGCCTGTCAACATCAAATGCATTATCGTGCACCTCATAAAGGCCTGTCAGTTCAAATCCGTGCCACCGTGTCGAGAGCAACCCTTCAACTGCTGATCTCTGGCTGAGAAAATGTTTAACTGTAAGGCCGTTTGAAAACCCGAGCCTCAGGCCAACACCTGTATTATAATCCTGTGCAGAAGCAAACAGAGTAAAGAATATGAACAAGGTTAATGTAATGACGATTTTTCTCATGTCTATAGTTTTTAATTATACCGGCAAATTTAATAATATCTTGTTTCTTTAAAAAAAAATCGTGCCGCTGTTGACCCGTTAGCATAATCCCATACATCCAAGCAAAATATAAATTCCTGTGTTGAATTTTATCTAAATTTGTCATTTTTATAAAAAGATATCAGACTTGAGGGCAAAATATCCGGGAAGCATATTATTTGCTTTTATTCTATTGGTTTTATTATTTCAGGCGAGCCCTGATTGTTATTCACTTACACAGGAAAAGACGATAATCAAAGGTGTGGTCACAGACGCCTCCACCGGTGAACCCGTGCCATACGCTTCAGTGCTTCTTAAAGGTACTTCCGTTGGAACTCTTACCGATTCCGGAGGTAAATATCTGATTGAAACGACAGTCAGGGCGACAGAAATAAGATTTTCTTTCATCGGCTATGATCCCGAAACAAGGGCCATTCGTCAGGGAGTCGCCCAAACCATAGACATAAAGTTAAAGCTTACCTCAATAACCCTTAATGAAGTCACGGTAAAGCCCGGCAAAAGAGAGTACAGGAACAGGAACAATCCGGCGGTTGAGCTGATTGAGAATGTCATCAGACATAAAAGTCTGAACAGGCCCGAATCATTCGATTTTCTGCAATATGAAAAATACGAGAAGATCCAGCTTGCTTTAAGCAACATAACCGAAGAGTTCAAAAGGGCCCCGATATTCAGGGAATACAGTTTTATCTTCGATAACACGGATACCACAAAAAGGATAGGGAATGAGATACTTCCGATCTACCTGAAGGAAAGCATTTCTGATAATTTTTACAGGAAAGTACCTGAAAGCAGAAAGGAAGTCATAAGGGCTCAGAAAGCCATAAACCTTGAAGAATATCTCGACAATAAGGGTGTAACTGCCAACCTGAACTATATTTTCCAGAATATAAATATCTATGATAATGAAATCCTTTTCCTGACAAATAAATTCCTGAGCCCGATAGCCGGAACCGCACCTGCCTTTTACAGATATTACATAACCGACACCATTACATTAAAAGACACAAGGTGCATAAGATTGTTCTTTGAGCCTCGCAATCCCTCTGATTTTCTTTTCCATGGCGATCTGTATGTAACCCTCGACAGCACATTTGCTGTAAGAAGCATTGACATCGGGATAAATAAAAATATCAATATAGACTGGGTCCAGGACATAAGTGTAAAACAGGATTTTGACAATTTCGGTCAAAAATTCTGGCTCCTGTCAAAAGAAGATATTTCAATTGATGTTGGCCTGGTTAAGAATTCTCTCGGCCTTTATGTACAGAGAACTGTTTCGTATAAAGATTACATTGTAAATAAACCTGTCGCTGACAGCATTTTCGCTGGTCCGGTTGTCAGCGAAATAACAGATCCCTTGGAAAGCGATCCTGAATTCTGGGAAGCACGAAGACATTTCCCGCTTTCAAGGACCGAAAGGAACCTTTATTCAGCCGTTGACAGTCTCAAAAAAGTATCATCGTTCAGAAATCAGATGGGGTTTGTGATGCTCGCCACAACCGATTTTCTTGAACTTGGCAGGATTGAGGTCGGACCTGTCGGAAGTTTTTACAGTTTCAATAACATTGAAGGCTCAAGGATCAGGTTCGGCGGAAGGACCACCCCGTCGTTCAGTAAAAAGATAACATTTGAAGGATACGGAGCATATGGCTTTAAAGACCGGGCATTCAAGTACAATGCAGGAGTCACCTTATCGCTTACCCCGCGCACCATATACCAGTTTCCCGTAAAATCGCTTAAACTGAGTTATATGAAAGACACAAGAATCCCCGGGCAGGAACTGCAGTTCAACCAGGGTGATAATTTCTTCCTTTCGTTCAAGAGAGGTGAAAATGACAAGCTTTTGATGAATAACACTCTCCGGTTTGAATATCTGAATGAATTTGATAATCATTTTTCATACCTTCTTGGATATAACTTCACAAGGCAATATCCTCTCGGGAACCTGTACTATTACAAGGCCGGTGAAACTCCTGATGTCGACGGGAGAAGGAATATTGACATCTCTGAGGCCTATCTCAACCTGAGGTTTGCTCCAAATGAGTCTTTTTACCAGGGGAAGCTCTACCGCGATCATTTCCCCAACAAATATCCTGTTATCCAGCTTAATACTGCTATCGGTTCAGAACTAATGAAAAGCAGCTGTGATTATCTCAGGTTGCAGATGAATATCAGCAGGAGGTTCTATGTTTCAATTCTCGGGTACACAGATGTTGCACTGGAGGCAGGAAAGATATTTGGCACGGTCTCGTTTCCAATGCTTTTCGTACATGCTGCCAACCAGACTTATGCATATCAGCGAAGTGCATATAACCTCATGAATTTTCTGGAATTTGTAAGTGACAAGTATGCATCACTCAACATTGACCACTCTTTCAACGGCTTCATCCTGAATAAAATACCACTTATCAAGAAACTAAAATTCAGGGAGATTGTTACATGCAAGGTCATTTACGGCGGTGTCGGACGCAACAATGATCCTGCCCGTAATAACGACCTTTACAGGTTTCCTTCAGGCATTGACAACATCCCGCTTACCTATACCCTGGAGAGAAAGCCATACGTTGAAGCTGGCGTCGGGCTGTCAAACATTCTGAGGATCTTCAGGGTAGATCTGATAAAGCGGTTTACTTATCTTGACCACCCGGGTATTTCTGACCTTGGGGTCAGGGTGCAGATCAAGATGGACATTTGATATAAAAAGAGAAGGATCTGCCCCTGATCCTTCTCAACCAACAAACCCGGAATCGATCCGGGAACTGATTAACAAAGCTGAAACTGGCCTTCCCTTACCTAATCCACGTAAAACATGTACTGGTAGACAAAACCATTCTCACGTAGCCACCAGCGGAGCGCTTTGGCGATCTTCCGTCTTCTTATCAGAACTGTTCCCAACTCATCGGATGAAATGCGGTAGAATGTTTTCATAGTATCTATTTTAAATTGTTAATTTTCATTGATGTAAATTTAAAGTCAGCAACTACTCTTGTCAACACGCAAACAGGCAACCAGTGAGAAAATGCAGCAGTCCGGCCATGCTTTCGTCAATGAAATTCAGGTGATTGGATAAAGGAACGCCAACCTTGTAAACAGAATGAATGGATTCGTCAAATTCGTTGTTGAATTTATCAATAAATGCCTGTGTATGAGGAACAGGCATAGTATATCAGATTGTTAGTTATTGAATATCTGCATCATAACCCGAAGAAAAGACAAGAAACAACTGTGAAGACGATTTTGACAAACTTTATGTTTCAGATGATAAAATTTGCAGGTTTCTCCCGGTTTTAAGGCTCAGCGAAAGGTTATTACATAGTCAGAATGTCAATTTCAAGGGTTCAGATTAAAAATTTGTGCAGGTATATTGTATCTTCGGCCTTTTTACCTGTCATTTGTCAGACATTAAAAAAGAGTTTGAATTATGCCGTTAAATATTTCAGATAATCTGCCGGCTGTGAAAATTCTCGAGAATGAGAATATTTTCGTCATGAAGGAGACAAGGGCCGTTCACCAGGATATCAGGCCACTTCAGATACTGATTCTTAATCTAATGCCGGTCAAGATAACTACTGAGACGCAAATCCTGAGGCTTCTGTCAAACACTCCGCTGCAGGTTGAAATCACCCTGATATATACAAGGATGCATCTTTCAAAGAACACGCCGAAGGAACATCTCGATTCATTCTACAAGACTTTTGATGATATATCGGTTCACAGGTATGACGGGATGATAATTACAGGAGCTCCGATCGAGCATCTTGAATTTGAAGAGGTTGACTATTGGGAGGAGATGGTCAGGATAATGGACTGGGCCGATACTCACGTGACATCATCGATGTATATCTGCTGGGCATCACAGGCAGGGCTCTATCACCATTATGGCATTCCCAAATACATGATGAAGGAAAAGATGTTTGGTGTATTTAAGCACAGGACGCACAGCAAAACCAATCTTCTGACAAGGGGATTTGATGATGTGTTTCTCGCCCCTCATTCCAGGTATACAGAGGTCAGAAAAGAAGATATTGAGAAGGTAAGCGATCTTGAAATTCTTGCCGATTCAGAAGAAGCCGGCATTTATCTTGTGGCCTCAAAGGATCTCAGAAGAATCTTTGTAACAGGACATTCAGAATATGATCCGCTGACGCTTAAAGAAGAATATGACAGGGATATGGCCAAAGGGTTGGATACCAAAATCCCAAAAAATTATTTTCTAAATGACGATCCGCATCAGATTCCTGTTGTAAAATGGAGAAGCCATGCCAGCCTGTTGTTCTCCAACTGGCTCAATTACTGCGTCTACCAGATGACACCCTATGTTCTTGAGAACGGGGAGAAACAGGTCTGAGCTTAATTGTCGAAATTTACTTTTTTATAGCTTGTCAGGTCGAGGGCCCTTTTCCTGTATGTCTTTCTGCCCGTTTTATCTCCTTCAAGTTCAGCTAATCTGCTGAGCCCGAAGTTTGCATAGGCAGCATATTCATTCCCGTAATAGCCGAACATTGAGATCTTGCTTAGCCCCTTGTTGTAAAACTGTTTAGCCCTGGCCGGATCCCTGTATTTCTTTTCCTGGATTATCCCTTTGAATATGTCGGCCTGGGCGGCATAAAACAGATTTTTTTCCCTGGCCGTCGATGAAGTCAAAACAGTTTCAGCTTCATCGTATTTTTTGAGAAGAAGCAGATTTTTTATGTTCGATGCAAGGTACTGCAGGTTTCCGGGATACATTTCGTTGAGATACCTTGTGTATGCATAAGCCATCTGGAAGTTTGCCTCAAAATGAATATAAATATGTGACAGGAAGTATGCCGATTCAGCTTTCAGCATTATCGAAGTCCTTGCAGCGCGCCTCATTTCAATAAGCCCTTTCGGCTTATCTCCCTTTGGAAAAAACAATGCAACCACCTTATAAACTGGCCGGGCTTCCGGATAAGCCTCCCTGTAATAATTGTACAGACCGGTAAAAAAGTAAAAATCATCATAAAAAGACGTATAATCAAAGGATTGTCTTATCAGACGATAAGTGGTTTTGGCGATAGGAAAAACATCATCGCTCAGATTGTTGTCGGCATAAAACTGAAGAAGCATCCCGCGCGCGCCAAGGTTCGATAAAAGGATTTCGGGGTAATTATCGGTGATTTTTCTTTCTTCACAGATCCTAATACAGTCATTCATAGATCTCACGAATTCTTTCTGTTCCTGTGATCCAGGCCTCAAAGGGTAATTTTCCCAGTAGATTATCATTCCGTTCAGGAAATGGTTCACAGGATGACCAGGACAAGAAATGATCAACTGACGTGCTGTTTCCCTTGCTTTGTCAAATTCAAAATTATAAATATGGGCCACACAACTTTTAAGCTTTTCCAATGATGCTGAGTCTTCAAGAATCTGGCCGCTGAGAGGCATTGTGACAAAGAAAATAAATGCTGTAAGAGACCTTAAAAATGACTTTATTCCCATCGACGTAAAAACTCTGTTAATTTTGCCCGCAAGTTATTTCATTCTGCGGTAGTAGACGAAAAAGTAAGGCATTCTGTTTAAAAAAAATTGACTCCCGGTAAGTTTTGATGTAACTTGGAATGCAATCTTACCTGAATATCAGGAAAAAACCTTGGAAGCAATGAATTTCAGAACATTCAGGCTGATATTTTTTCCTGCTGTTTATTTATGCGATTTGACGGGATTAGTCCCTGTGGCACACCCTTTTTTTAATCCTGAATTACAAAAACTAAAAAAATGAAAAGGGCAAATCGTCTCCCCAAGATTTCAGGAATGTTAGCTACAGTCCTGGTTCTAACTCAAACAACAGGATGCTACAGCTCAAAAAGAATAATGTATAATGATCTTCCCGTATCTGGAAAAAATCCTCAGAAGAGTGAATATTTTTATGTGGACAGGTTTACACTTATTACTGAAAAAGGCGTGTTTACCCTTAAAAATGCAACAATAAAAGACGGGGTACTAACAGGGGAAAAAGAGCTTATGGCACCTGGTGGCAAGCACAGCAGGATTGATATACATTTCAAAACCTGTCCTACGGTCAGCTCCGATCCCGAACAGAATACCATAAGCGTACCTGTCGATGAAAGTGCTGCGTATTTTTACAGGGAATTTGACTATGATTCATGCAGGACTTTCAGAAACATCTTTCTTATCAGCGCCGGAATCTTTATTATATTAATACCCTTTTGGGCGGGAGCCATGATTGAATGGCCCTTCAGCGGGATTTAGCCGAAATTCAATGAAAAAACTCAGAAAAGTTGCAGCAGGCTATTTTTGAGATGCAGCGGGTTCCCATGTTATGAAAGTCCAGCTGATTCAGGCTTAATACATTTTTCAAAATATTATTTGTCTTATCTTTATAGGAAAATAACTGGGAATAAATGAAAAGGATCGTTGCATTTATTATTGCTTTTTCAGGAGGGGCAATGTTGTATTGTCAGCCCGAATGTCGCAGGGCCGCTGAACTCAAAAGTTTTCGGGTTGAAGAAGCAAAACAGGGAGTGGCTGTCGACAGGCATTGCTTTTACGTTATAAACAGCAGCACTATAACAAAGCACGATAAAGAGACCGGGGAACTTCTAAACTCCTGGGACGGAAGCGTCATCGGAGTGAAACATCTCAACAGCGGCGTTGTAATAAAAGGAAAGCTGTACTGTGCCACTTCAAATTATCCCGATACACCGATGGCCGTTTCCATAGAGATTTTTGATGCCAGAACATTGAAACACACAGGAAGCCACAGTTTTGGTATTTTCAAAGGTTCTGCAACATGGATCGATAAGCGTGATGGCTGCTGGTATGTTGGTTTTGCACATTATACTGGAAACGGATCAAGCGAAGGCAAAGATACAAGATGGACGACGGTCGTCCGATTCGACAGGAAATGGAGGGAAACCGGGTCATGGATATTCCCTGATAATATCATAAAACTTTTCTCACCCATGAGCAATTCAGGCGCCACATGGGGCAGTGACGGCAGATTGTATTGTACCGGACACGATGAGCCTGAAATATATGTTATGGAAATACCCCGCACAGGTTACACCCTGAATCATGTTGAAACCATTGCCACACCTGCTCACGGACAAGGAATTGCTATCGACCGCACTGTAAACAAAAAACTGATAATGTATGGAATTCAGCGGGATAAGAACCTCGTAGTTGCATTTGAAATACAACAGGATAATGACTGAAGAAACGGAGCCGTCTCATTCAGTAATATACTGTAAAAACAACACATCCCCTATTCTGAGAATTCAGTATTATTTAATCCCGTTTGTCGTGGGCCGGCACGTCTGGGCACATGATGCGGAAGCCGGACATGGTTTGCTTTCCTTTGAAGCAGCATCCCCGGCTCCATGGCAGGCAGCGCGATCACAATCATCTGCCCTTGCCTGACCGGCAGATTCAGTGCAGTGAGCAGGCCGGCATTTTGAAGTATTTGTTCCTTCCGGAGCGCCGCATCTGGCAGAACATGGAGCGGATTCATCACCGGCTTTCACTTCTGTCAGGGGTTTCTTTTTGTCCTTCCCCGAATCCGCGGCATTAATGAACAGAACAACTACAAGTGTCATGATCAATATGCTACCTATGCTGAAAAGTAATTTTTTCATAATGTCTGAATTGTTTGATTCCATCCAAAAATATAAAAATGTTTAAATACCAAAACTCAATTTTAATTAACAAAAACGTATCCATATCATATTTATTTCCATCAAACACATGATCATAGGATGATTATCCCTTTTTCAGGCACTGAGTCAGGCACATTATTAAAAAGAATAACTTTACAATACCAGAAAATCGAGACCTATGAAGACAATTTCCATCTGTCCCGAATGTGGTATGCCGGCTGTAAAGGTTTTATAACACTGGAAGAAAAGCAAATTGAAATTTTCTCAACAAAGTTTTGTATTAATGGTAAGGAAATTTATATTTGCAGTCCGAAAAGCTGGTGCCATAGCTCAGTCGGTAGAGCAACGGACTGAAAATCCGTGTGTCCCTGGTTCGATTCCCGGTGGCACCACATAAAAAAGAGTGAGAGCTGGAGCGAAAGCAAGCGTACTTGCTCTTTTTTTTCATTCTCACTCTGGCACACTAAATCTGTCCATAATTTCATTAGAGCGGGAGCGAAAACTCTTTTTTGTCATATACGGATAACCGAGATAATGGAACTATTCCTTCGTACCCTGGCAAACGGCATCAGGCTCGTGCATCATACCATCCCGGGAGTTGTAGCACATTGCGGGCTGGTAATAAATGCCGGATCGCGCGATGAAAAAGAAAATGAACACGGCATTGCTCATTTTATTGAACATATGCTCTTTAAGGGGACTAAAAAGCGAAAACCATATTACATTTTGAGCCGGCTTGAGGATGTGGGAGGAGAACTTAATGCTTACACCACAAAGGAGGAGACCGCAATACATGCATCATTTTTAAAGGGCGATTATGAAAGGGCAATTGAGCTTATAAGCGATATCGCCTTCAACTCTGTCTTTCCAGAGAAAGAAATTGTAAAAGAAAAGGATGTGGTAATTGAAGAAATAAATTCATATCTCGATAATCCTGCCGAGCTGATTTTTGATGATTTCGAGGAGCTGATATTTGCCGGTCAGCCAATAGGCCATAGTATTCTGGGCACGACAGAGGTTGTGAAATCTTTCACACAAAGGACAATTTCTGATTTTATTTCCCGGCATTATAGCACCGATCAGATGGTTTTTTGTTCGGTCGGGAACATCAGTGATGAAAAGATTGAGAAATTATTCGTCAGGTATTTCAGTTCCGTCCCTCAAAATCAAAAAGCAAACAGGGAAATTCGTTCCTGGCCGTATGAACCCTCTTTTGTTACCAAAAAGAAGGATACATTCCAGAATCATTGTATTATCGGAAATTTGGCATACAACGTGAAAGATGAACGACGTCTCTGTATGTTCCTCCTTAACAACATTCTCGGAGGCCAGGGTCTTAACTCCCGGCTGAACCTGTCACTAAGGGAAAAGAAAGGACTCGCCTATAATGTTGAATCATCCTACAATCCCTATTGTGATACAGGAGTCTTTACAATCTACTTCGGTACCGACAACACCTACCTGGAAAAAAGCATAAAAGTGGTACTATCAGAACTTGAATTACTAAGGACAAGAAAACTCGGGATTGTTCAGCTAAGCAAAGCAAAGAATCAGTTCAAAGGGTATCTGGCACGCGGTTATGAAAATCATGAAAGCCTTATGCTGGGTCTGGGCAAAAGCATTCTCGTATTCGGAAAGGCTGAATCGCTCGAAGAGACATGCAGCAAAATAGAAAAGATAACTTCGTCTGAATTACTGGAAACGGCAAACGAAGTATTTAACCCATCCGGGCTCTCAACATTGATTTATAAGTAATTATGGACCGGGAACTTGAGGAATATATTCTTGAATATTCAACGCCGGAGGATCCGGTACTTGAAGATCTTTTCAGGCAGACACATCTCAGATTTGTTAATCCGAACAGGGCCAGCGGACATCTTCAGGGTAAATTCCTTGAAATGATCTCCAGAATGATCAATCCGGAGGCCATCCTTGAAATCGGAACATTTACGGGATACTCGGCCATCTGCCTCGCATCAGGCCTCAGACCTGGCGGAAAGTTAATTACTGTGGAGTCTGATGATGAACTTGATGAGTTCGCACGATCCTATTTCCGTAAAGCGGGAGTGGAAAACAAAATTGAAAAGATCACCGGGAGGCTGCAGGATGTCATCACAACTCTCAACGAAGAATTTGACCTTGTTTTTATTGATGGTGATAAAAGGGAATACTGTGAATACTACGAACTTGTGATCGGGAAAGTCAGGCCGGGTGGATTTATTATCGCCGACAATGTGCTGTGGGGAGGAAAAGTCACGGACAAAAACACACGCGATCAGCAAACCAGAGGGATTATTGAATTCAATGAAATGATCAGAAAACAGGACAATGTCGAAAATTACATTCTGCCTTTGAGGGACGGCTTAATGATTATAAGAAAAAAATGACCTGGTAAAGGAAGTGATCATGGTATAATTTTTGATCTCACTCGTAAAAACCATAACATGAACAAATTGGTAATATCCTTCGTTGCCCTGGTTACAGCATTATCAGCCTTCTCCCAAACCACAAGGAATGATGTGCTGCAGGGACTTGAAAAAGGCCAGAATGCCATTTCTCAGGGAGCCACAGCCATAATAAAAAAAGCGACCAGGCTCTTCAGGGATAAAGACGACCTGACATCGGTTATAATGGTTTTAAAGGTGGGGACCGTTGTTAATGTTGTCTCGTCCGACAGCACATTCATGAAGATTGATTATGAAGGAAATACAGGGTTCATCTATTCGCGGCACGCTGAAATAGAAAAGTCTGCTGTCTCTGAAAGCAGGCCGGAAGTCTCTTCGGCAGGAACTCTAATGGAAAACTCTTCAGGGACTGCCCGTACCGTTGAAAGATCAGGAGCCGGGCGATATGAATATCTTGAAAACAAATATGGCAGATCTCTTGCCGGAAGGATCTATTCGGGGAAAATATGGAAGGGAATGCGTTCCGAAATGGTTAAGGACAGCTGGGGATCGCCCCGTAAGATCAATAAGATAATAAACAATAGCATGGTTAAAGAGGAATGGTATTATAACAATACTGTCCTGTTTTTTCAGAACAACATTCTTGTGAATTGGGGCCCTGAAAGAGATTAATTTCAGGATGGGTGTTGCAGATTAGAATTTTTTTTTATTTTTGCCCCTGAATTCGCGGGAGTAGCTCAGTTGGTAGAGCATAACCTTGCCAAGGTTAGGGTCGCGGGTTCGAGTCCCGTCTCCCGCTCAAATAAATACCCTGGTCTGCGCACCGGGGTATTTCATTTTTTCTTAACTTCGATCTCCAAAATCAAATATACAAATATAACAGCCATGAAAAAGACCTTTTACTTTTTTCTGCTTTTGGTTGCAGGAACAGCGATTTCCTGTAATGTAAAAAAAGCTGAACCGGCTTTCTCGGTTCCCTATGAGAAATACTCACTTCCCAACGGGCTTACTGTGATACTCCACGAGGACAAATCGGATCCGATCGCTGCTGTTGCAGTTGTTTTTCACGTCGGATCAAGCCGTGAAGTTCCGGGGAAAACCGGATTCGCACATCTTTTCGAACACATGATGTTTCAAAAGTCAGAAAACGTGGGAGAAGATCAGTTATTTAAACTTATCCAGGGAGCGGGCGGAGAACTTAACGGAGGAACAAGCTTTGACAACACGGTGTATTATGAAGTTATTCCTAAAAATGCTCTGGAGATGACCCTGTGGCTGGAATCTGACAGGATGGGATATCTCGAAAATACTGTAACACAGTCGGCTTTTGCAAACCAGCAGAATGTTGTTCAGAATGAAAAGCGCCAGAGTGTTGACAATGCACCTTATGGCCATAACGATGCCCTGGTCCTTAAAAATGTCTATCCCAAAGGACATCCATACAGCTGGGATGTAATCGGAGAAATGGAAGACCTCCAGAATGCCACAGTAGAGGATGTAAAAGCCTTTCACAAAAAATTCTATGCCCCTAATAATGCAACCCTTGTTATAGCCGGGGACATTGACAAAGAAGCAGTTAAGACTTTGGTTGATAAGTACTTCGGAGAGATTCCCGCAGGCGAACCGGTTGAAAAAAGAAGTCCTATGCCTTCAACACTCTCCTCCACCGTGAAACTCTATCATGAAGATAATTTTGCCAGGGCACCCCGGCTGACTATGGTATTCCCTTCTGCTGAACAGTTCTCAAAAGACTCATATGCACTCGATTATCTTGCCCAGTTGCTTTCAAATGGCAAAAAGACACCACTGTATAAGGTTCTTGTAAAAGACAAGAAACTCACTTCGTCAGTAAATGCATATAACCAGTCGCTCGAATTAGCAGGGACATTCGAAATTTCTGTAACTGCAAATCCTGGAGTAAACCTCACCGATGTTGAAAAAGCCATTTTCGAAGCTTTCGACATGTTTGAGAAAGACGGATTTTCCGAGGACGACCTTACTGCCCTGAAGGCAAGGAATGAAACTGGTTTCTATGGAAGATTCAGCAGCATCCTCAGCAAATCCTTCGCTCTTGGCCAATATCAGATGTTCAAGGATGATCCTTCATATTATGCCACTGATTTTCAGGCTGAACAGGCCGTCACTTCACAGGAAATCAAAGATGTTTTTCAGAAATACATAAAAGGGAAAAACTTTGTAATGACAAGTTTCGTGCCGAAGGGAGAAGCCAATCTGATAGCAGAAGGATCAGTTAATGCAGGCATTGTTGAAGAGGATGTTACCAGGGCTGCCGAAGTAAAAACGACCTCTGCGGCAGAAGAACCGATTGTCAAGACCCCGACAAAATTCGACCGTTCCGTTCAGCCGCCTGTTGGTCCTGATCCGGTTGTCTCTCTTCCTTCAGTTTGGACGGGATCTCTTGCCAACGGAATGAAACTGTATGGAATAAAACAAAGCGAACTGCCTCTTGTACAGTATTCGATTATCATTGACGGAGGACATCTTCTTGATCCCATTGAAAAAGCCGGTGTGGCAAGTTTGACCGCTTCACTTATGAATGAGGGCACAAAGAATAAAACTCCAGAGGAACTTGAAGATGCAATAAGACTGCTTGGAGCAAGCATTTCATTTTCCGGAGGATCTGAAAACATATCTGTAAGAGTGAGCACTCTTGCACGCAACTTCGAAAAGACACTCGATCTTGTTGAAGAGATGCTGTTTGAACCCAGATGGGACACTGTTCAGTTTGGGCTTGCCAAGAGCAGGGTGGTGAATAACCTGCGGCGTAACAGGGCAAATCCAAGCTATCTGGCGTCCAACACACTCAATAGCCTGATCTTTGGAAAAGACAATATACTTGCTATTGAGACATCGGGTAATGAACAGTCTGTTAATTCATTAACAATCAACGACCTTAAGGATTTTTACAATAGTAATTTCTCACCTTCACTGGCAAAATTCATTGTTGCCGGTGATATCGACCAGGAAAGGGTTACCAAAGCACTTGGGAAAATAAATGCCAGATGGCAGCCAAAAGAAGTGTCATTACCATCAGTTAAAGTTCCCGATGCACCTGAAAAATCTCAGATCATCTTTGTGGATGTTCCCGGAGCAAAGCAATCAGTCATATATATCGGCTGCCCCTCGATATCAAGAAAAAATCCCGACTATTATCCTGCCTATGTCACCAACTACAAGCTGGGAGGATCATTTAACGGGATATTCAATCTTATTCTCCGCGAGGAAAAAGGATTTACATACGGAGCAAGATCTTATTTCAACGGAGCAGGCCGTTACGGTACTTTTACTGCAACATCGATGGTCAGAACAAATTCCACCCTTGAATCAGTAAGCATTTTCAAGACAGAGATGGAGAGGTATCGTAAGGAAATCCCCCAGGAATATGTCGATTTTACAAAATCGGCGTTACTCAAGGGAAATGCAAGGAATTTTGAAACTCTTGGCAGCCTGCTCAACATGCTGAACAATATTGCGGTGTATGATCTGCCCGTCGATTATATCAAGAAGGAAGAAGCTTTTGTCCAGGGGCTTACCGCAGAAAAAATCCTTGAACTGGCAAACAGATATATAAATCCTGACAAGATGTATTATGTTGTAGCCGGTGATGCAGCCACGCAGGCAAAAGAGCTTGAGAAAGTCGGTTTTGGCAAACCTGTGATTGTAAAGGAATAAGACCGGACTCAGAATCCATCTCCCTCGGGACGAGTTTGGCCTCACCCTAAACCGGGCGAAGCGAGCTCGGCAAAGCCAATCCCTCTCCCAAGGGGGAGGGACTTTTTTATCGTTGCGTTTAAAGATTTTTATTTAAATTTGCACATCCATTCCCTTGCGGTTATGTTCTTCGGAAGAGCATACCGCAAGACCAGAAGACAATTTTTCTGCCCGGATGGTGGAATCCCCGCTGATGCGGGACAGGGTCCGGCACACAGGACTTTGTTGTTTGAGTTATGATTTAAGTTCCGCCCGGATGGTGGAATGGTAGACACGCAGGACTTAAAATCCTGTGGCCATAACGGCTGTGCGGGTTCAAGTCCCGCTCCGGGTACCCAGAGGCACAAGAGGTCAAAACCGACCTCTTGTTTCTTTTTATGAAATCCTGAAACCCTTACCAATTCAGAGGATGAGATGTATAGAAAATTTCAGGGAGAGGGTTGCAACTTTTAAATTTTAAAAAACGGGGTTTTTGTAAGAGTCCATGAGTAAAAACTCTGAGCACATTTCAGGCATACCTGGTCAAAATGCTGAAATCGGTTCCTGAATGATTCCTATACTCCATTCTCGAGAGCATAGCCAACCTAGTCTTCATGTGAAAAGCGTAACTCAGTCATGATCAAGGCACCGCTATGGTTCAGACCAGATATTCATACTGCTCAAGTCTATATTCTTAAACAATGACAAATATATTACCAGGCGAACTGCCGGAGATTTTTCATGACAATTGTATGTGCCACCATGGAGTATATGAGGCACTTAAATCATATTCACCAGACCCTGACAGGAATTAATCCCGAGAATACTTATAAGTATTGTGTGTGTATGTGAAATAAAACAGTCACTTAAACTGTCTATAATTCAAAAACCTGGTTCCTGTCACACTAACTTAACTTTAATATTATGAAAACAAGCCGACACCTATTATCAATTTTTAAGTTCTTCTTATTAGCTGGAATCATTATCTCATGTACTGATAATTCGGATCAGAAAGTGCAACCGGTACTTGGGACACGATCTGTACAGATTATTAAGGAAAAAGGTCTGCAATTCAAGGATCTGAACAAAAATGGGAAACTCGACAAATATGAAGACTGGAGATTATCTGATGACGAAAGGATTGCAGATCTTGTCGGTCAGATGACACTTGAAGAGAAGGTTGGTTTAATGTTCCATCCCAATATTGCAGTCCCTGCTGACGGAATTGTAAAATACGATTTCACTGATGAGGAGAAAGCTGCTATTGCCAATGCCGCCAATGAACAATATGCAGGACCAATTGGTCCGGGAGGACAGGGGCCGGCAGGTGGCGGAATGGCAATGGGGCAGATGAGAAGAACTGCAACTGCTAAATCATATATAGAAGAAAAGAATTTCCGCAATATCCTCAATAATGGCGTTGCACCTATCCGTGAATTCGCTACCTGGTCAAACAAGATGCAGGAGATCGCGGAGGCAACAAGGCTTGGTGTGCCAATAATGTTTTCAACCGATCCGAGACACGGGGCTTCTTTAGGCGCTCATGTAAGCGGAAAGCAATACTTTTCACAATGGCCAAGCAAGGAAGGCCAGGTTGGCATTACCGCATCACGTGATACAGCTATCGTTAGAAAATTTGGCGAGGTTGTGGCAGAAGAATATCGTGCAGTCGGGTTACATATGATCCTGGGACCACAGATAGATCTTATGACAGAACCAAGGTGGGGACGCAATATGGGCTGTTTTTCTGAAGACGCCAACCTTACCTCAGAAATGCTTGCCGCCTTCATCGATGGCGCCCAGGGCAAGAACATCGGGCCCGGCAAGATACTGGTTCATCTGAAACACTGGCCCGGATCAGGTCCGCATAAAGGTGGTACCGGCCAATGGCTGGTTTATCCCGGTAATAATTTCGATTATCATCTCATCCCATGGAAAACAGGCATAGCAAAAGGTGCACTGGCTGCAATGGGTTATTACAGCGGTACCTATTATGATTCACTTAATGTGAACTATTCATACCACATGTCGACTGAAGTTTTATACAGTCAATTGGGTTTCAAAGGTGCAATCTGTACCGACTGGGGAGTGGTGAGCCGCGGCCCGCTTAAACCAAGTTTACAGGGAAAAACGACTCTGAAGGATAATATGGAAATGATAATCAATGCCGGCGTTGACCAGATGGGAAGTGAAACAGATAACGACCTGGTTCTCGACCTTGTGAAAGAAGGGAAGATTTCAGAACAGAGAATAAATCAGGCAGCATCAAGGATACTTCAATGGCACTTCAAACTGGGGCTTTTTGAAAATCCTTATGTCGATCCTGAAGCAGCCGTAAAGATTGTCCGGAGTGATAAAAACCAGAAATTAGGATATCAGGCTCAACTCGAATCAATTGTCCTGCTTACAAATGACGGTGTGCTTCCTGCAAAGGAAAATATCAGGATTTTTGTAGACGGGATTGACAGGGAGCTGGCAGCAAAATATGCCACCCTTGTTGATGATCCGACCCGGGCAGATCTTATTCTTATCAGAACAGCAACACAGGAAGAGAGAGGTTTCGGAGGAGGCCCTGCACCTCAGGGAGGAAACACCGGTAACAGACCTCGTACCACAGCCGGACAGGGTGGTTACAGGCAAGTTGCAACAGTACAGCAGAGGAATGCCCAGCGGATGGCAGCAGGCATGGACCCTTTCGCTGCCAGGGATGTTGACATTTCTTTTCCATCTGATAAATGGGACAAAATAAAGGCACTTGCAAAAACCGGCAAACCTGTTGTTGTTGCATTCAATCCATCTGGATCAAGTTGTGTGCTGCCATCCGACTTAAAACAGGTTGTTAAAGGGACTATTATGATCTTTGACGCCCTCGACAATGCACTGCTCGATGTCGTTTTCGGTAAATTCAATCCGAAAGGGAAACTTCCATTTGAGATTCCATTGTCAATGGATGATGTAAAGAATCAATTGGAGGATGTGCCCTTTGATGCTCCCAACAAGGCTTTTAAATTTGGAGACGGATTATCCTATTGAATGCCGGGAGATATATCCTCTGACCAGTCAGAGTCGATCCATTCCTGGATACTAATGAGAAGCACATATTAATTAGCTGCAGATTTGTTCCGTTTGGAATACTGAAAAAGAGCGGGAGCGGGAGTGTGAGCAGGTAAGCTCGAGCGAACACTCCCGCTTTGTCTCCTCACCCTCCCTCCCACACTCATGCTTTTTGTAAACTTTGATTCAGCCGCGTAAGGTGTTTTCTGAATATTAACTTTAAAATCCTCCTTCCGCCAGCGATGCCGGCCACGGTCTGGAAAAGGAATCAGATGAAACACTAAAACCGCCAAAGGGAATTTGGAAGCTTGATCCAGCAACTTCACTTTTTTTATTGCGTTAATATTATGCAACATATCATCATACGGATAATCACAGTTGAGCTTAACTCTGATTTATACCATTAAATGTTTTAACTTTCTGTTAAGAACTTTAAGTATAAAAAAATGTTATTTTTGTGCCCGTAGTGATGGAGTTCACTGTAAACGTCATAAATGACTGATAACTCCTGTTAAACTTAAGAGTCATTTATGAAACCAATCAAGAAAATATATTCAATGTTACCGCATAGGGGAATATTCCTATTCTCCCTGTTTTTAATTTTAATATTATTATGAAAAACTTTCCCTCATTAAAATCCGATATTGAACGATTAAAGACAATTGCCAGGAATGTTAATGATCAGCCGGTTTTAACCTCGCTTAATGAACTTTCAGGTAAATTGATATACAACCAGTTCTACCTTGTTATCGTGGGATTATTTAAGCGTGGCAAATCATCCATCATCAATTCACTGATTGGCAGGGACCTGGCGCCTGTTGCAGTAACTCCTCTGACTTCTGTGATAACCTTTTTTCAATATGGCCCGGTTACAAAGGCAGAGGTATATTTTAAAAATGGCAATCATGTGACTGTCGATCTGCACGACATTTTCCTTTTCATATCTGAAGAGAACAATCCAAAAAACATAAAGGATGTTGAATATGTCAAAATCATCACTAAGGCAGAAATCCTTGAAAACATTATTCTGGTAGATACCCCCGGTCTGGGATCGGTCTTCAGCCACAACACCAATACAACGATTGAATTCCTGCCACGAATAGATGCTGCCTTATTTGTATTAAGCGCCGATGTTCCCATAAGTAAGGCTGATGAAGAATTCCTGAGAAAAATAAAGGATTTAATACCAGATGTCCTTTTCGTGCTCAATAAATCGGATCTTCTTACTCAGGATGAACTTGATAAAATGATAAGGTATAATATTCAGATGCTTAAGGAGATTTATAAGGATGAGACCAACAACATTGAGCTTATACCGGTTTCAACAAGGGACTTTTTCAGGTCAACTGTCAGAAATGAAACTCAGGACCCTGGTAACATTGGATACCTTCGAAGCAAGATTAATCAGAAAATTGTTGGAGCAAAAGACGAGATACTTCTGTCGCGGAGTATAAGAATGCTGCTTTCTTATGCCGATCAGCTTCAGACTTTGCTCAAGGTAAAATCCGACACTTTACAGTTACCGGTAAACGAACTGGAGAAAAAGCGCGAATCGATGCAGCAGTCAATCGATTTTGTTGCTTCGGGAAAGGTTGATTTTGACGCAGTTGTTAAAAGCCGTGTAAAACAGCTTATAGACAAGATTACAGAGCAGACAGAGCAAAAGAGGAAAGAGCTTTCCCTTTGTTATTACAATCTTTTGATTGAGAACAAGGTGCAGACATGGACCGAGCTGAAAAAAACGGATGCTGATGATTATTTCAGAAAACTCGTCAGCCAGATTTTAAAGGAATTCGACGAACTGAAAACAAGCCTTGAACAGTCTGTCAGGGAAGAGTTCAGCAACATCCTTCTTCAGTACAGCACTCTTTCCCGGTCGTTTCTTTCAGAAATAATTACTCAGATGAAAGAAATACTGGGAATCAATATCGAAGGAATTATTTCTTCATTCGACCTGGATGTTTATACATCGTTTTATTTTAAAACTGATACAAAATATTCAATACCCTCAATCAAGACTAACATATTCTATAAGATACTGCCTGAGAAGTTAGTCAGAAAAATGGTGCTGAAACAGATTTATTTAAATTGTCTGGAACTCATTAATCCTAATTCCGGCAGAATAAGGGGTGATATTGATTACAAGATCAGCGAATCATATCGTAAATTCAGATATCACTTTGATCAGAAGCTTTACGACCTGCTTCAAAGTCTTAAGAATATGATCGAAGATAGTATCAGGACAAAATCATCGATCCATGAAAACTTAGATGCAACACTAAAAAATATCAGGTCTGAACAGGAAATTATTGACCAGATTATAAAACAATATTCTTTATCGGACAAGGATTCAGATTTGCACATTGCTCAGACTTCCACATACCAGGAATCAAAATCCAGTCATATTAATGAAGACAAATGATAATAGATAAACAAACACTCAAAGATTTGGAGGTTTTCAAGTCTGATGAAAATACTGCAACTCTTTTTGACTTTATAGATAAAACAAAAACAGCCGGAGGCAGTTACTGCCTCCGTCAGAAATTTCTCAATCCCCCGTCGACATATGATGAACTGAAAGCAGAACAGGAGGCAATACTTTTTTTTACTGAAATGGCAGCCTCCTCAAAACTCAGACTTCCGTTTACCAGTCACCAGATGAGATCACTGGAAGAATATATTGGCTCAAATATTAATGTCATTGAAAACGGGAATTTTCTGACATGTGCCGCGTTCTGCATCATGGATATTGAAGCATACAGGTACATCAAGGGCGGCTTAAAGGAAATAATTGATTTTATTTACACTTTCTATGAAACAGTACACCACCAAAATACTGGTGCCCCGCTTGTGTTAAGGAAAATAAATGATGACCTTAATAACATTATAAACGATCCCGACTTCAGGGAAGCAGCCGGCAAAAAGAATGGCGGAATACGTTTCTGGAGGGTACTGCGTTCAGACAGGATTTTCCGTACACGTCTGAAAAAAGCGTTTCAGACACTTCTTGGCTGGTTCTATGAGGTAGATGCGTTAATTTCCATGGCAATTACCACAGAAGAACAGAAATTTTGCTTTCCCAAAATTATAAATGACAACGATCCTTCATTCGAGGTTTCAGGCCTTTATCATCCCTTAATTCCGAATGCAGTTCCGAATGATATTAATATAGCAGGTACATCAAATTTCGTTTTTCTTACCGGTCCCAATATGGCTGGTAAAACCACTTTTCTTAAAGCGTCCGGCATTGCAGTATACCTGGCACACCTCGGGATGGGAATTCCGGCCCGGTCAGCCACAATAAGCTATTTCGACAGGTTGCTGACAAGCCTGAACATCACAGACAGTATTGCTTCAGGGTACAGTTTCTTTTACAGTGAAGTTTTAAGAGTGAAACAACTCGCTGAATACCTTAAAAATGGAGAAAAAACCTTTTCCATTTTTGACGAGCTTTTCCGTGGCACCAACGTAAAAGATGCTTTTGATGCATCAAAAATGGTAATTTCCGGACTGATACAATGGAAAACCAGCATATTTATTCTTTCATCCCACCTCTGGGAATTATGGGGACAGATTAAAAATAACAGCAACATCAGGGAACTTTGTTTTGAATCAGAGATTCTCGATGGAAAGCCGGCATTCTCATACCGGCTTTTTAAGGGAGTAAGCGACATGCGCCTGGGTTTAACAATTTTAAAAAACGAAAAAATTATGGATCTGTTAAATTCAACTGAAAATGTTAAAGATTGATATTCCGGGTTTTAAAGTAATCGAAGCAGAACACCTTGTTCTCGATTTCAATGGGACAATAGCAATTGATGGAAAGTTCATCGATGGTGTCCTCAGCAATCTCATGAAGGTAACCGAGTTTTTGAATGTTCACATACTGACGGCTGATACATTCGGAACAGCAAAACAAGAGCTCAGGCTTCTGCCTGTCAAAATAAAAATACTTGATCCTGACAACCAGGATCAACAGAAATTAAACTATGTGAGAAACCTCGGTTCTGCCAAAGTGATCGCTATAGGTAATGGCAGAAATGACCACATTATGTTAAGGGAATCTGCTCTCAGCATCGGAATAATCCAGGCTGAGGGTGCCTATTCCCAGATAATTTATGATACCCATATTATTTGCACAAGGATAAATGACGCCATTGAACTGCTGATAAATCCTGTAAGATTGTTGGCTACGCTTCGGGTCTGACCTGAATGTTATAAATATCCGGAAGAATTTTACCATGATGTTCCTAAGTATACTGTTTCAACGATCAGAAGAATTATTTAACGACGCTGCTGTAAGTGAGCCTGATTGTTTTGCTGATCTGAATCTCGACCAGATAATTGAATCAGTTACAACCGGCAAAGAGGAATATAACCTGAAGCCGTTTTTTTATTATCCTCTTAAAAATATCAGCAACATATTGTACAGGCAGGAAATTATGCGGGATCTCGAGAAGGAATCCGTCATGGAACGGATTTCGGAGTTTAGCGCTAAAATGAAAGAAATCCGAAGACTCCTGTCCCGCGTTGCCAAACTTTATTATAATTATCACAGGGAGAGATGGTTTCTTGAAGTAGTGGAAATTTACTGCAAAACTATAGAAGAACTTGGCGATGGACTCCTGAGGGAAGATATAAAATCGGCCGGATTGAATTCGTTCCGGGAATATCTGAAGAGTTATATAAACTCCGAAAGTTACAGATTACTTGTCTCCGAAACAAAAACAATCATTACAGGATTATCGTCAATTCGATACTGTGTCCATTACCGCGATTTGAGAGTCCAGGTCCGAAGCTTCGGGTCTGAAACTGACTATAACAGGGAAATAGAATCCGCATTCTCAAAATTCAAGCATGACCAGGTGAAAAATTATATGGTTGAATATGCTTCCGCTTCCATGGACATGAATCATGTGGAAGCACAGATTCTGGATGGCGTCGCAAATTTATTTCCCGGGATATTTTCAAGGCTTGAATCTTTTTATAATATAAACCGGAACTTTTTAGATAATACCATCATTAAGTTTGATCGTGAAATACAATTTTATGTTGCTTACCTTGATTATACAAGGAACCTGAAGAAAAAAGGTCTGAAATTCTGTTACCCTGTAGTTACAAAAGAAACCAAAGAAATATTCAATATTGAAGGATACGACCTGGCTCTTGCTTATAAGCTTATTAATGAAAAGTCGGGCGTTGTCACTAATGATTTTCACCTCAGGGGAAAAGAAAGGACCATAATAGTCTCGGGGCCCAACCAGGGAGGGAAGACAACATTTGCAAGAATGGTCGGTCAGCTCCATTACCTGGCATCACTTGGGTGCCCTGTGGCGGGAGAAAAATCACAGCTTTTCTTATTTAATAAATTGTTCACTCATTTCGAAAAAGAAGAAAAAATTCAAAACCTCCGGGGTAAGCTTCAGGATGACCTCATTAGGATACATAAAATTCTGGAGGAGGCGGGAGATGAAAGTATAATTATTTTAAATGAAATATTTACATCGACAACCCTTCAGGACCAAATATTTCTGAGCAGGAAAATAATGCAGAGGATCACAGAACTAGACCTGATCTGTATCTGGGTAACATTCATCGATGAACTAGCTTCCTTTAGTAAGAGTAATGTCAGCATGATAAGCAAAGTTGTACCTGAAAATCCGTCACTGCGAACTTTTAAGATAGTAAGGGGACCGGCCGACGGGCTCGCTTATGCCATGTCAATTGCTGAAAAATACAGGCTTAATTATGAATCTCTCAGGGAAAGATTGAAATTATGAAGACTTTACTGATGTACAGAGACCATGATTTCGATCAGAATCAAGAATTACCATGGAATGAACAGGCATTGATCCGGGATCTTGAATTAAACACCTTGTTCAATGCAATGGCTGGTGATGATAATTTCCTTTTTGATATCTCCAAAGCAGGTGTTTTATCTGGTTTGAAGATCGATATTGACACAATAAAATATCGGCAGGACATACTCAGAGATTGCATAAAAAATGCATCGATAATCAGAGATCTTTATAAAATTGCCGATCAATCGGTTGAAAGGGAAAGGAAAAACTATTGGGGTATCTATAATAAATATCCGTCACTTATTTTGAGCAGGTCGCTAAGGGTGATGCAAATGTTCTCAGAGATGTTCAAGGAATTACGGTCAGTCGCCGACAAATATTCGGATATATTTGAATCTGAAGGATTTAAAAGGCTCTTTTCAATGATATCCGAGGAACTCAATGATGAATATTTTGTCAGGATACAATACTATCTGGAGGAATTGGAGTTTCGCCAGGGAATATTAGTCAGTGCCGGATTGGGGAAAGGGAATAAAGGCATTAACTACTTGCTCCACAAGCCCCCGGGCAAAATAAAAAGCTGGCTTTTAAGGCTGATCGATGAATATATTTATCGCATGCGCCAGGAAGGCAGAATGCGTTGGCTGACACGATTTTTTGAAGATGAACCAGGTGTGAATACATTTTACATAAGTTCAAGAGATGATAGCGGAATTCGTGCCCTTTCCCAACTTAAAGATGAAGGCATAAACTCGGTTGCAAACTCTCTTGCTCAGTCAAATGATCATATTCTCAGTTTCTTCAAAATATTAAAGACGGAGCTTGGCTTTTATATTGGCTGTTTAAATCTGTTCGGGAAGTTAAACGCTCTCGGAGAACCTGTGTCCTTCCCTGCACCTGATACAACTGACAATCAATCATATTCCGCTTCAGGGTTATATGATCCCTGCCTTGCATTAACAAGCAGGCGGAAAGTGGTTGGGAACAATATTGTTGCTGACAATAAAAACCTGGTAATAATTACCGGGGCAAATCAGGGAGGGAAATCGACCTTTCTTCGCAGTATCGGATTATCTCAACTGATGATGCAATGTGGCATGTTCGTTCCGGCAGAATCTTTTAACTCCTCAATCTGTGATTCACTCATCACTCATTTCAAGAGAGAAGAAGACAAAACAATGAAAAGCGGGAAACTTGATGAAGAGCTTGACCGTATGAGTAAAATCGTTGACAATCTGACTCCCGGGACAATAATACTATTCAATGAATCATTTGCAGCAACAAACGACCTGGAAGGATCAGAGATAGCAAGACAGATTATTACAGGTTTGGTGGAAAAGAACATAAGGGTGTTTTTTGTAACTCATTTGTTTGAATTTGCTCATGGATTTTATCAGGCAAAGATGAAAAACACACTGTTCCTTCTTGCTGAAAGGAATACTGATGCTTCACGGACTTACAGGTTGTTTGAAGGAGAACCCCTGCAGACAAGCTATGGAGAAGATCTGTATAATAATATTTTCAATAATTCCTGATTTGTTTTCTAAGGCATTATTTGATCATGAAAACTACGGACAAGAACAAATCAATGGAAACTAAGCATTCTCATGAAGTTTATGCCAGGATTGATGGCGGAATGGATGAGATCGGACCAGACTCGAGCAAACTTAAGGATTATACACAGACCAGATTGGCACTGGCCGGACAATTACGCATTGTTCGCGAGTCACTTGCAACTTTAGGTCGTGAAAAAGCAGAACGACAATATGGTGAACTTATGGTTAAGCTTGCTGAAGACCGGTTCACGCTTGCAGTGATGGGTCAGTTTAATCGTGGCAAAAGCTCACTCATGAATGCCATAATAGGGAATGAACTCCTTCCTGTCGGGGTGCTTCCAACTACTTCCACAATAACAGTACTCAGATATGGCCCAAAAGAACGTTTAATAATTAATCGTGAGAATTCCTTCTTTCCGGAAGAACTACCTGTTTCGTCACTTGCAGAGTATGTGACCGAAACAGGCAATCCTGGAAACATAAAAAAGGTAAAAACTGCCTGCGTGGAAGTACCTGTATCTTTTCTGCGTGACGGAATTGAGTTCGTAGATACACCCGGCGTCGGATCTTCAATATTGTCCAACACGGTGACAACCTTAGATTTCCTTTCTGAATGCGATGCTGTGCTTTTCCTGACAGGTATCGATACTCCAATGACAACTACAGAATTAGATTTCTTAAAATATATCCGAAAATATGTCCATAAAGTCTTCTTTATAATTAATAAGATCGATCTTGTGGCTGATCACGATCGGGGTAAAGTGATGAAATTTGTGGCTGATACAATCAGCAAACAAACCGGCAGTGAGTCCTTGAGGATTTTTCATCTCTCTGCAAAAATGGCTCTTGCCGCCAAAATGACCGGTGATCCTATTCTCTGCCAGCTAAGCGGACTCAAATCACTTGAAGATAATCTGGCGGCTTTTCTGTCAGCTGAAAAATCATCTGTCTTCCTTGCTGGGGTTAGTCACAGGGCATTGTCAATCCTGAATAACGAAGTTAAGCTCGATGCTTTTGGAGCGACCGCCATAGAGGCTCGCCAAAGGGAGATACAGGAGGGGAAAAATATTGCAATCCATAACAATCCACGCGCTGCAGTAGCATCATTGATTATGGCCAGGGCAAAGTTAAAGTTGCTTTATGAAGAAATTACACATAGCCGGATATCTGAGACAGAAGACATAGAAATCAGGTTGCCTTCAATGGAAGAGGAGAATGTAAAACCCGAATCAGAAAACTCAACTGATGATATGGTAGCAGATTTTCTCTCCAGAGGGTGTCCTGTTTGCAAGCATATCATTGATTGTGCTTCAAACTTTTTTATGAACTGGCAATATAAGATCAGCTCTGAGGAATATTCACAGAATGCATTCGCAAATGAACTCGGCTTTTGCCCCCTTCACACATGGCAGTTGCTTGCAGTGTGTTCTCCCCATGGTGCTTCCGTTGGGTTTGCAACACTAACTGAAAAGGTTGCCAGTTACCTGAGAGAGGGCGATATAGTCTCCATGGGAGGGAAATATGTGCAGAAGCTGGTGCGTGGTACACATAACTGCAGGATCTGTGAAATGCTTCGCACGTCAGAATCTGAATACGTCAGACGCCTTTCCGTGATAGTTAGTGAGGCTTCGGGACGTGATAAGTATCATCTTTCCCAAGGAGTGTGTTTGAGGCATCTCGGCATGTTAATAGACGAAGTGAGGTCAGTCGAAATCCGCAGGTTTCTTATCTGCAAAGCTTCACAACATTTTGAAGATGAAGCTCAGGAAATGAGAAGTTTTGCAATAAAACATGAAGCTCTGCGCAAAGATCTTCAGAACAGTGATGAACAGGATGCATACAGACGGGCAATCATTCACATTGTAGGCGATAAAGGAGTTTACACACCGTGGCCTGAAGACAAGGAAATATAGAAATTCAATTATGAAGCCAGAAATAATACATAGAATAAAAAACAATAATAATCCGATGAATATAAGAAGACTTTTGCTGGATGTGGATAAAGCATCAACAAGTCCATCGCTGGTTGAACTTGCAGCCGCTATTGATAATGTTGATGGTGTTGAGGCATTAAATATCAGTGTTACCGAGATTGATATGGAAACCATGGATCTCGATATTACTATTGAAGGCAACAACCTTGATTACGATAGCATAGTCAATGCCATTGAAGATGCAGGAGCTGTTGTACATAGCCTTGATGAAATAGTAGTCGGTTCAAGGATTCTCGAACACTTAGAGTCAAAGAGATGAAATTTTTCAGACGATTATCCTACAGAGAGTACAGGCTTGCCATAGTAATGGGATTTGTCGATGGGGTACTGACTGCATTACTGTTAGCTTCAGGCCGGATATTTGATAAAGGTATAGAAATGACTGTTCCGATGGCACTGCGGATTGCGACAGGCGCTCTGGCCACAGCTGGTTTTGTGTTCTACATCGGCAGGTACACGGAACTTAGATACAAACTTGTGAGAGCCGAAACGCAACTAAATCTTGTTCAAAGGGGAAGGCTGGCAACAACATCTCTTGGTCGTAAAGTATTGTACGATGCAATAAGGGAAGCTGCCTTATCAGGTGTCAGTAGTTTTGTTAGTGCTTTTATTCCATTGATTCTGGCTTCAGCCTTGCCTTCTCTGCCTTTAATAAGTTTGATCTCTTCTCTGTTCATATTGGGAATTATGGGAAGGATCATTGCAAAAGCAGTAAAAGGTTCGCCTTTCATTTGGACAGTAAATCTGGTTATGGGTGGAATTCTGATGACTTTGGCAGGGTTCTGGCTGCACCTTGTTTAAAATCAGATTGACCTCCATGATATTGTATTAACAGGGATAAGATGATAGAGGTTTTAAATTCGATAGATACAAGGTTGTTTTTGTTTCTCAACAGCAGACATGATCCTTTTTTCGACACAGTTATGTATTGGTTTAGTGATAAACTTGTCTGGGGTCCAATGTATTTGCTGATAGCTTTTTTTATTGTTAAGTACCATAAAATAAATGGCCTTGTACTTTTATTGTTTGCCGTACTTGTAATAGCCATGTGTGATCAGATTGCTTCGCACCTGATCAAAAATGCTGTCATGAGACTTCGCCCCTCGCACGAACCTGCTCTGGCTGGTATGATCCATCTGAGCAAAGCAGGCCCTGGTGGAATGTATGGCTTTATATCTTCTCATGCTGCAAATGCTTTTGGATTTGCAACGTTCTTAAAATATACTCTCGATGTTCGTTTTAAACTCTTGAAATACTGGCTTTATATCTGGGCTGTTCTGGTGTCGTACAGCCGTATTTACAACGGTGTCCATTATCCGGGAGATGTGTTAGTTGCCGGCTTAGCAGGTACGGCAATCGGATGGGAAATGTCAATGCTTTATAAATATGTTGAAAACAAATATTTGTCTAAAATTCATGAAAAACATCAGATTTGATACAGCTACAAAATTTGTAGTATTAATAGGTCTTGTAAGTCTGTTTTCAGACATGACATATGAAGCAGCCAGAAGTATTAACGGCTCTTTTCTGCAGGTTCTTGGTACAAGCGGAGCAACTGTAGGATGGGTGGCAGGCCTGGGAGAACTGTTGGGATATGGATTGAGATTTATTTCGGGCTACATCGCCGACAAAACGAAAAAATACTGGACTATACTGATTACAGGGTACCTACTTAATCTTTTCTCTGTCCCTCTCCTTGCATTGGCAGGATTCTGGCAGATTGCGGTAGTTTTAATGATAACCGAACGTATTGGTAAAGCAATAAGGACACCTTCACGCGATGCTCTCCTCTCCTTTGGCACACAAAAAATGGGACGTGGATGGGGATATGGTTTACATGAAGCTATGGACCAGATCGGGGCTACTGTCGGCCCTTTGCTTGTCAGTGCAGTTCTTTTTTACCAGCATCAGAATTACCAGATTGCATTCGGTATACTTGTGATCCCTGCAATTATTGCCGTCAGCATATTATTATACTGCCGGCAACTTTATCCTAAGCCCGAGAACCTTGAAATCAAGACAACTTCCATTACTTCAAAAAGCTTACCTGAAAGATACTGGATCTATACCTTGGCGGCAGTATTTATTGCAGCCGGGTATGTCGACTTTCCTCTGATTGCTTATCATTTTAAGCAGAGGGCAATAATGAGTGATTCAGTGATTCCTCTCTTTTATTCAATTGCCATGGCCACCGATGCAATAGCGGCGCTTATTTTGGGGAAAATGTACGATAAAATAGGAATCAAAACTCTCATGCTGGCAGTTTTACTTTCAGCATTTTTTGCACCGATGGTTTTTCTGGGAGGTTTTAACTGGGCTTTGGCAGGCATGATGTTGTGGGGTATCGGAATGGGAGCACAGGAGTCTATATTAAAAGCTGAAGTTGCCGGAATGGTCCCACCCGAAAAACGTGGGACAGCCTTTGGCACTTTCAATACAGCGTATGGTCTTTTCTGGTTTGCAGGAAGTGCCCTGATGGGCTATTTGTACGACTTCTCTGTTAAAGGTGTCATTCTGGTTTCAGTGATAACACAATTTATTGCTCTGATCATTATTTTTAATCTTGTTAAGAAGAAAAAAACGACTGAATGAATAAACCTTCCTTCACGGCCATAATCTCAATGTCAGAATAAATATTTCATATCTATCAATAAGCAAATCGTTTAACAAAAGTTTAAAGTGATCCTGCCAAATCCCTGGGAGCCGTTCAGTGTCGCCCGGCTTTATGCCGGCTTCTCCATAATTCGATCCAATATGAATTATGGTCTTAACTGAGATTTTACAGATTAAAAGATCTTTTACCTGGTTGCAACTTTTGTCGGCTCCGGGTACATTGCCCTCAGAAGACTTGGCGAAGGAGGACTGAAAAAGAAATGAGAGTGAGAGCGAGGAAGCTGACACGTTTTTATTAATCCTTTTCTTATGCCAGTCATTTCCAGAGGTTCTCCCCGAATGCCCAACCTTTTCCTGCAGGTTCTTTAATATAGGTATCCAGTTCGGGATGATTCCTGATTTTCATATTTGCAGCATCATATTCAATTCTTGTATCGAATCTTTGTGCCAGAACGCCAACGAGAGCCATCTCCACCAGGCCTGCAGAATAATCAAAATTCGAACCCGGCAGTCTATCGTTCTTGATGGCGTCGACCCATTCGCGCTGCGGGTTTTCCTCAAAAGTCCTGGGGATTGTAGGCGCAGGCAGATTTTTCTGAAACTCAGTCCATTCTTTACCCGGCAATAAAATTACAGGATTGTTCGGACGGCCACCTGTCATAAGGCAATGTTTATCACCAACCATTATCATTCCACTTCCAGGTAACTTTTCAAGGTTCCATTCCGGGCGGTTGTCGGGTTTCAACCCTCCCTCGTACCATCGCATTGTAACAGGAACCTTATTCCCGCGTGCCGGGAAATCCCAGCGAATAATGGCTTTATCTGATACAAATCCGGTATCAGGAACGGGTGTTTTGAATTCCGTTTCGGCGACAACAGGTAATCCCAGGTCAAGCGACCAGTAAGGAGCATCGAGGGTGTGACAGCACCAGTCGCCCATTTCGCCATTGCCGAAATCGAACCATCCTCGCCATGTTTTTGGAGCATAAATACTGTTGTATGGACGGAAAGCTGCAGGGCCAAGCCACAAATCCCAATCGAGATATTCAGGCACAGGTTCTTCAGGCGGCGGGAAACTTGCAGGCTTGTCGAAATACTGTCCTTTGCCAAAAGTCGGGCCATCAAACCATGCTATCACCTCAGTGACATTGCCCAATATTCCGGCATCATACCATTCCTTAACCTGTCGGATGCCGTTTGTGGCATGTCCCTGGTTAGCCAGCTGAGTTACTACTTTATAGTATCTGGCTGCTTTCCGGAGTGTTCTTAATTGCCAGACATTGTGTGCAAGTGGCTTTTCTACAATGACATGCTTGCCAAGCTCCATCGCAGCCATTGCTGCCGGGAAATGTGTATGGTCAGGCGTACAGACCATCACTGCATCAATTCCCCTGTGCATCTTGTCAAACATTACCCTGAAATCTTTAAAGCGCCTGGCATCAGGCATTGCTTTAAAGCCATCAGCAGCCCTGTTGTCATCAACATCACACAATGCAACAATATTTTCGTTCCAGAGCGGATCCTTCTGATTGATCAGTTTTCCCCAGTTACCTCCGCCCTGCCCTCCAACGCCAATAACCGCAACATTTAACCTGTTTGTTGGTGAGGCACTTATCAGGCCGGGAATGAAAAAAGCACCTGCAGTAAAAGTACCTGCTGACTTAAGAAAATATCTCCTTGTTGTCTTCATGGTTGCTGATAGTGTTTATAACCTGATTTTAAAGTATCCTGTAAATAGCTGACCCGGTTTTGTCAGTCTGAATTATTCAGGTACATAAATATAAGCAATTTTTGGCAGGTTTGGCGGTCTCTGCCCGGGATATCTCCTTTTCAAAAGCTGCGTGACATAGAACAAGTTTTGAAGGACAGGGAAAAAGAAGAAAATACACGCTTATCCTTATTCACTGCGTTCCCTGAATTCACCCATGGTTCTGGTAAATATCCAGATGGCAGCTAACCCCATAATGGTATGAACAGCCAGAGTGAACATAATGTATTGAGGTTTTCCTGCCTTTTCAAAAACACCCAGTAATCCTGTATATAATCCGCTTAACAATGCACCGATGGCTGTAGCAAGGAAGCTGGTCCCCATGTACAATCCCGCCTTTTCCTTAGGCGCGATCCACATTATATATTCCTGGATCCTTGGTGAGGATGCCATTTCCCCGACAGCAAAAAGGAATACGCCGAGAAATACAAGGCCTGCTGCTATGGTAGCTGAAAGGCCCAGAACGATAAACCCGGCAGAAGCAATTGAAAGACCAAAGAGAAAGGATGGAATCGCGGGTCGTTTTTCAAAAATCCGGGAAACGACAACCTGAAAAAGAATTATTATATAGCCTGTATGTGAAATGGCTTCAGCATTTATCATCCAGATTCCATCCTTCTGATGCGAAATAGCGCCGGCAACAGTGTCACCGAGAACACCCTTAACAGTCTGGTAAAGAGCGGCGGTATTGAGATGACCATCAATATATACGGCCAGGATATTGAAAAAAGACCAGAAAGGCAGCCAGAAGAAAAGGCCCAGAAGTGTAATAAAGGTAAGAAATTTAACATCAGAAAGAGCTTCTTTCATATCCTTGAATTTCTTCCTGAGAGATGCCCCCTCAATATCGCGTGCAGGTTCCTTGTAAAAAATGAGTGTAATTATTAACATAAGTCCAATAGTGCCCGCAGCTGTATAAAAAACATAATCCCACGATATTGCATGAAGCTTCCCCATTACGATTGGGCCGATCGAGGCGCCTATATTGACCATTGCATAGTAGACCCCAAAACCCAGAGTCTTGTTGGTTGAATCAGTGGCCGCACGGACGGTGGCTGCGATCAATGGTTTGAATATGCCAGCTGCCAGTCCTATTGAAAGCATAGTCAGAGCAATACCCGAGAAAGTTCTGGTTACAATCAGTAACAATATTGATGGCAGATATGCAAGGTATGAAACGATCAACATTTTTTTGAAACCGTACTTGTCGGCTATGGTGCCCGAGAAAACAGGAGTCAGGTAAGAAAGCAGGAGGAAGATACTTTGGATTATTCCAAGGTCGCCTTTCGAAAAGCCAAGCTGCTGAAGATAAATACCAAAACTCATGTAAATGCCGTAATAAGCGAACCTTTCAAGTATCTCAATAAGGTTTGCCGTCCAGAATACTCCGGGGAATTTTGATCTGTTTCTCATTTTTCAGAATGTAATAATTTCAGGGATATGTTTCTTATTCATAATTTTCAGCAAACAGGGAGGCGATCCTTATAATAACCTTTGTTGCCGCTACCATGCTCTCGAGAGGAATGTATTCAAATTTCCCGTGATAATTATGTCCCCCGGTAAAGATATTAGGGCAGGGAACACCCATATAAGATAACCGTGAACCATCTGTACCTCCCCTGACAGGCACCGTCTTTGCCTTAATCCCAACCTCTTCAATAGCTTTACGTGCTATTTCCACGATATGAAAAACCGGCTCTATCTTCTCACGCATATTGAAATACTGATCTACAGTATCTGTTTTAACGGTTCCATCAGGGTATTTACGGTTTAACAGGCCGGCTATATCATTTATGAGGGCTTTTTTATCCTCGAACTTTTGCCGGTCATGGTCGCGTATAATGTATTCAATAAAAGCATTTTCCACCGTTCCTTCAATTTTCGTGACATGAAAAAACCCTTCATAGCCAGTCGTAAATTCAGGTCTTTGGCCAGCAGGAAGCATGTCGATGAATTCTTTGGCGACCAGAATGGAATTTATCATTTTGCCCTTTGCAGATCCGGGATGTATGTTCCTGCCCTGGATATGAACCAGGACTTTTGCGGCATTGAAATTCTCGTATTCAAGCTCCCCTATCTCACCCCCGTCGATAGTGTAAGCAAATTCTGCCCCGAACTTTCTGACATCAAAGAAGTCGACTCCCCTGCCGACTTCCTCGTCAGGAGTAAATCCAATCCTGACGGTTCCATGCCTGATCTCAGGATTGGAAATGAGGTATTCCATAGCTGTCATTATTTCGGCAATACCGGCTTTATCATCGGCACCGAGCAAAGTGGTACCGTCTGTTGTTATGATTGTCTGTCCTTTATACTGTTTTAGTTCCGGGAAATCAGATGTTTTAAGTGTTAATCCAGTGGTTTTGTCAAGCAAGATATCCCCGCCGTCGTAATTATCCACTACCCTGGGGTCTATGTTTGCAGCTGGCATATCAGGGCTGGTATCCATGTGTGAAAGGAATCCTATTACAGGTATTTTCTTGTCAGTGTTGGAATGAAGTGTGGCCATTACATATCCATACTTATCAACTGAAATGTCTGTCAACCCGATTTGTTTAATTTCTTCAGCCAGCATTTCTGCCAGTATCAACTGTTTTTTTGAACTTGGATACTCCACTGAATCTGAATCCGACCGGGTGTCGACCTTTACATATCTTAAGAAACGCTCCAGAAGTTTTTCCTTCATGGTTAATTAATTTTTAAACGCTAAAATAAGGATTATTCAGGATGGTATCATGAAAACCTGAAGACAAAGATGTTTAACGGGCTTAATTCAATAAGCTCATGGTAGCGGCATCGTCTGGACTTTTAAAATCATGGAAACTCCTGATTAATAATGAAGGAAGAATTCTTAACTTTAAGGAAGCAACTTTCAGCAGGCATTTTAAGAAAGACATTTTTAGGAATTTACCAGGATCTTTTCATCAGGTATTTAAAATCTGAAAATCTAATATAAGTTCACCGTCATTTAACATTATCTAGTCATGGAAACAAATAACGTAAGCAGGCGTGATTTTGTTTCGGAATCATCAGTTGACATTATGGCCGCCGGGACCGGTTTAACTGGGAATTCAGGCAGTTTTGAAGATGTGAAGGTTCAGGAGCATCAAAAGATTGAAAGTTACCGTGTGCTGGCCGAACCGGATTCATGGCATCAGATATCGGTTGTGGCCCTGCAATGATGGCAAACGAAAAATCTGATAAAGGCAGTTTCCGGTTCGGGAATAAATGTTTTTGACACTGTTGAATTTTATGGAAACGGCAACAATGAGCTTCTGGTAGGAAGAGGCATAAAAGAATATGACAGGAAATCCTTGTTCATCAATACCAAACTGATTGTCAGTCCGAACGATGACAGCGGAAAGATTGTGACCCGCGTCTGCCGTTGACCGGAGAGACTTGGAACAGATTATCCTGACGGGGTCATGCCTTGGAATCCCTCCACCGTTGAGAATACCGCCAACAAAGAATTCCACAAGGCTTTTGACCAGCTCAGGAATGAAGGGAAGGTTAAGTTCTGCGGGATATGTCAACCCTCATGTCCATACAATGTTCCGGTTAATACAATTGCAAGATTCAACAATTATTCCGTCGCACAGTAAAGAGAGAAATATGTAATTGAGAAATACATGACTTTGTCAGGCCCCAAAACGGAAAAATGTCTGACATGTTAAGGTTATTGCGAAGCTGCATGCCCATTTGGTGTCTCAGCAAAGACAATCCTGACCATAGTTCACGAAAGCCTGAATATAATGACAGGGTAAAAGTATTTAAGTGGAATTTGCAGCAGACGCCGGGATCAAAACTGAAGATCCGGAAATACCTGCACAAAGAATCAGGTATGGCAAAATACCTTCAGAATCACAAATATGGTACAATATTGATTTCCAAAGGCATTCCCGGCGGCTTTGCAGATGTTAATTACCAAGTTCCAGAATAAGTTCTCCTTTGGCCGGGATTGTCACTGTTTCTGAAATATTAAATACAGCTGAAGTGATAATGTCCCTGCCGGTCGTAAAGCTTCCGGTAATATCAGAAAAACGGTTTGTCTTCACAGTCTGTTCCTTCAATGAACTGTTCAGCATGACCATTACAGTATGACCGTCTTTAATACGCGCATAAACATAAACACCGTTCCCTGGAGCGTAGTGTATCAGCTTTCCTTCTTTGATGGCGATGCATGTTTTTCTCCACTGAAGAATTTTCTGTAAGTAATCCCATGCTTCATTCTGGATTTCAGTTCTTCCGCTTTCTGAAAAAAGGTCTGAACTATCGTCAGGCCATCCGCCCGGGAAATCCTTCCGCAAATTACCATCTCCTTCTTCTTTCAAACCAGTCATTAAAATTTCTGTCCCATAAAAAATCTGCGGAATACCACGGGTAGTAAGCAGGAAGGCGATGCCCTGCTTAAAGCGTTTCAGGTCAGTTTCATCCTTACGGTTGAACCTGGTCATATCATGATTATCCAAAAATATCAGAACATTGCAGGGGTCAGGATAGATAAAATCCTGGGCAATTTCTTCAAAGATATTGTTGAGATAACCATTATCTGAATTACTGTCAAAAGCAGACTGGGTAACAAAAGTCAGGGAAAAATCCATTGGTGTCTTGAGTTCTGAATTCCTGTCGCTTAAGCGCGAATTTTTCTGCCACCAGGCTGATGATGTACTTTTATTGTACCATGTTTCACCCACAATGTTGAAATCAGGATATTCTGCATATATCTCCCTGTTCCACCGGCTAAGGAAATCATAATCAAGATATGAATAAGTATCCTGTCGTATACCGTCAATACGTGCGTATTCGATCCACCAGATGGTGTTTTGTATCAGATAAACTGCCAGGTGTGGATTAGTCTGGTTCAGATCAGGCATACTCCTTACAAACCATCCGTTTAGAAAAGCAGATCTCTCCGAAGGCGCTGCATGAACGTCCATTACGGACACAGTGGCATGGTTGGTCTGGACATAATCACCATTGTTGTTTATCCAGTCTTTCGAAGGAAGGTCTTTCATCCACCAGTGTGAACTTCCACAATGGTTCAAAACCATATCCATCACTATCTTCAGGCCCTTGTCGTGGGCTGATTTTGTAAAGGCTTTAAACTCTTCATTGGTCCCGAAACGGGGGTCTATTTTATAATAATCTGTTATTGAATAACCATGGTATGAGCCTCCCGGCATCCTGTTTTCCTGAACCGGATTAAGCCAGATGGTGGTTATTCCCAGGTCTTTCAGGTAGTCGAGACGTTTTGTGATCCCTTCCAGATCACCGCCGTGTCGTGCATTCGGATCTTGCCTGTTTACAATAACGCCATCAAGGTTGTCGTTGCCGGGATTGCCGTTTGCAAAACGGTCAGGGGTAATGAGATACATGACATCAGCTGCGCTGAAACCCAGTGCTCCGGTCTTATCAGTTCTGGCCTCCAGAGGATAGTTATATGTATATCTGCCTGTGCTGCCGGTAAATACCAATGGCACTTTACCCGGCTTTGTGCCAGGTGCAATATCCACATAAACAAATAAATAATTCGGATTTTCAGTTTTTGATACATTCAACACCCTTATGCCGGGATATTTAATTTCGATGGCTGCCTTGCTTACATCGGGGCCATATACCAATAACTGCAGGTTTGTATTCTTCATCCCGGTCCACCAGTTTGCAGGCTCGACACGTGTTACCGTAACGGCATTTACCGAAACGAGAGCCAGGGAAACAAGAATGCAGAAGATGAGAGCAATTGCTTTTTTATTCATAGGTTTATTCCATTATCCGATTTTTAAACCCGGTTGTGATTGAAGACTCAGATTTTCAAAACCGGGGAAAGTGCTTTGCTAATGCAATTTACTTGTTTTTCTTTAAGCCACTCCTCTATACGGGCCACAATTCCTCTTATAAAGTCCGCTTTACCTGATCTTCCCCTTTCCTGAAATGATGTCGGCGGTTCAGACAAAAGTCAGCATAAATTGTATCAATGGTAAAAATATCTCCAGGGAAGAATTCAGGAAAAGTCAGATTTCATTTCCTGTCGGGAAGGGTGAACCTGATTTCGTTAAAAGTGCCATTTTGAGATTCGAACCAGATCCCGCCTCCATGTTTCTCAACAAAATCCCTGCAAAGCAACATGCTTAATGTTATCCCTTCCTCTTCAACTGCGCCTCTCCCTGAAGCGATATAAGAGGATGAAAATATTTCATTAAGATTTTCATGACTCAGGTCTGAGGTTTCACTCTGTACCGAAATCTCAATCTCTGAATTGCAATGACTTGCCAGAACATCAATCTGGCAAATTGATTTTGAATGCCTGATAAAACAGGAGAAGATGTTTGTAAAGATCGATTTAAGCATAAACTTATCCGCAAAAGCCTCAACCTCTTCTCCGATAAAATAATTCACATTAAATTCTTTGAGTTCACTGCCAGGGTTAAGAACGGACACAGAATCACGACAGGCTTCCCTGAGTTTAAGTATTTGAGGTTCGAAGGCAATCTTCCCCTGATTCATCCTTGTCCATTGAAGCAGATTATCAAGCAATCCGTACAGATTGCTTGCAGAATTGCTCATCATCCTGGCCATTTTCTGAATCTCCTTTATAGGAAGGTTATCCAGTTCCTCAGCCATCAGCTTTGAAAAGTTGTTAAATACGTTGAAAGGAGTGTACAGATATTGTGCTATCATTGAATAGAACCGGTCTTTCTCCTGGCTTACACGCAACAGTTCTTTTTCATATCTCTTCAGTTCAGTAACATCCCTCACCACTGAGCAGAAAAGGTAATTCTCATTAAGCTTTACCGGGAAAACCATGCTTTGTATATACCTTCTTGAATCTGAATTCAACGGAATTATTTCACTGTCAATTATATGATTGAATTTTTCCGATGCCTCCATAGTCAGAATTCCATTGATATTATTTTCGATGATATGTCTTTTATTATTCGGAGGTGGTGTAAGTTGCAGCTGAACATCGATGATATCCCTGTTCAGGACATCCTCACGTCTTACTCCACAGATTCTTTCAGCCCCGTTGTTCCAGATTATGATCTGTCCCTTCTGATCAAATACCGTAATGGCGTCATTTATCTGGTCAATGATCTCCCTGAATTTTGTCTCACTTTCGATCCGGGCCTGCTCGGTTTCAATCCGGCTGGTTATATTTCGGGCAAGAAATGTTGTGCCAATTATTTCATTCTGCCCATTGCTTACGGGGTTAACAAAACATTCGTAATATGCTTTGTTAGTATTTCCAAAAGTCTGGATAAAAGTTGTCGGCTGGCCGGTAAGAGCAAGGTCCAGATTATTCTTTAACAATTTTCTGTCTTCTTCAGCAGAAATATAATTGATAAAATTCCTGCCTGGCTCCACATCTGCATCATATGCGAATTTCATGGCCTCGGCATGTGCATTGTTGAAATATATATAATCGTAATTCCTGTCTGTTGAAAAAATTATAATCCCCAGCTGAGACTCAAGGCTGGACATCAGGAAAACACGTGATTTGACAAGTTCTTCCTCAGCTTCTTTCCGTCCCGTAATGTCAATGATATTTGCCAGATAGAATGTACGATCAGAGTGCTGTTTAAATGAAGAAACAACAACATTGACAAATATCTTTCCCTTTTCCCGGTTGCGGAAAACAAGATCAAATCCTTCTTTTGGTGCCTTGTCTTCAAGGATAAGCCGGAAAGCCTTGCTGATATTGAAGATATCATCCTCCGACCAATAGACAAAGGGAGGCTTTTTCCCGAGTAATTCCGGTTTATCCCATCCAAACATCCTGCAAAAGGATTCATTGACATATACCTGTTCACCGGTGTCGTCAATTACGGATATTCCGCCAGGAACAGATTCCACAAGTGCCTGTATAAAATTCCTGTCGAATTGAAGATCGCTGCCTGCAGAATCGTGGCTTACAGGATTATCACCAACCTGCAATGCACCTGATCTGAACTCAGATTTGTCGGAGCCCATGGAAACCAGATTTACATACCTGATACAAATGTCAGAAAGCTTCTTTCATAACAAAAGGTCATTCAAAAGACATCTTTTAAAATCACCCTGATAAAAAAAGAACTTTAAAAAAGAAGGCCAGGTCAGTTTTAAATTTCATCGGCTTGAAATGATTTAGAATTAACCTGCGGGAGATTCATGTAAGTATACTAACAACCGGCCCTTAAAAATGTTGGATGTCGATGGGAATAAAGTTTTCCTGCTCATGACACGCCAACGGCTGTATTTGTTTTGCAATAAAAAAGGGCGCTGAATGAGTAATTTTAATTAAATTTATCTCAAAAGATGTAAATTATGAAAACTTCACCCTTCATTGTTATCGTCCTGATAATTGCCGGCATTTTTCTGATTCAGGGTTCTCCTGTCAGAAAAGACATTCAAAACAATCTTTCATTCTTCCCATCCGAAGTAAAAAAGGTAATAGATAAGAAATGCTACGGGTGTCACAGTGCCCAGGGGAAATCGCCGGTAGCGAAAGGGGCCCTGATATGGGATAGCCTGCCAAATCTTAAGAAAAGCAGGATAGTGGCGAAACTTGATAATATTGTGAGGGTCCTTCAGAAAAACACTATGCCTCCTGAAGGTGTTGTAAAAAAGAATCCGGAAATGAAGTTGTTACCTGACGAGAGCAGGCTCCTTCAGTCATGGGCAGCGTCAAAAGCTGACAGCCTCCTAAGGTAAATTTTCACTGAATCATGTATTTAAACTGATGAAAATTTTAAAAATCATTGTATTGGCAGGATTTGTGCTGCTGATAATTATTCAGTTTTTCCCGTCAGGAATTCCCGGTAACAAACCTGAGGATGAAAAGAGCATTGTAAAAAGCGATCTGGTTACAGGGCCCGTGGTTGAACAGCTTAAAAAATCCTGTTTTGATTGCCATTCCGATCAGGTCAGGCTCCCCTGGTATTCAAAGGTCGCCCCGGCATCATGGTTACTTGCAGATCATATCAATGAAGGAAGGGAAAATTTAAATTTCTCCAATTGGGAAGATTACAGCAAACGTGAAAAAACAGGATTGCTGCAGAGGATTAAGGATGAGGTGGAATCGGGAAATATGCCTCTGAAATCGTATTTACTGATCCATGCTGACGCCAGGCTTCGCACTGAAGATATTTTATCTTTGTCGAAATGGACAGAGGAAGCCGCAGCCAAAATTATGGAATGAAATCTTCCTGAAGATTCAGCTACCGGAGCACCGGAAAGTCAGCCTTTCCGGCCACTGAAAAGAAAGCTTTGAGGTAGTGGTTTTTCAGGTGATTTATAAATTACTGCTGCCCGGTACTTTTCGGCGCCAGAAGGAAGATGGCACAAAGCCTTAAATCCTTTCTCCCCGATTCTCGAAACTGTTCCCATATTTTCCACAGCCACGTTAAAGGCCTTATATCATGCCATAAAAATTCTGTCTGCAAGTTCAGGTCACGGAAAAAGCATCCAGTTCTTTACCCGAATCTGCAACAATTAAGAATAATGACAATAAAGGAATGTGTATTTTATTCGATCTCATTAATGATAAAATTCCAGGAACAGGTCCATATATGCTGATTTACACAGATTTTAGAGGCAGGCGTCCTTCATCAAGTGCAAAATCAACGAAGTTTGATACAATTCATGATGAAATTAAAAGAATCTCATACGTTTGGTTCCAGGTTAATGCGTTTCGTGATGATAAACCATTTTTTCTTTATGCTGACAAACAACTTGCAGTTTCGTTTAAAAGGAGCTTATTTCGAACAGATTCCTGAAAATTGAAATTATTTTGTCAGGTCGTTTGGTTAAGATCAGATGGTTGGACGGCATTTCACAAAGACTACCCTGTCTGTGTTGTAAATGAAATGCCGTCTGAATTTTAAATCAGGCGATCTTAATAATAAAGAAAAAGATTATACCTTGGAACCCTAAAAACTCAACCTTCTTTTTAAAACAAAAAAGAAAAAGTACTTCATAAACAGGCATGAGTAAACTCAATAAACATATTTTCCTCTGCAACTGCCATGGGACAAGGATCTCTCAGAAAATCCTTGACGGGACAATGAAGTTCCTGAAGGAGAATACATTCAGGGTTACTGTTTTCTCAGATTTGTGCGGAGTGGCAGCTATGAAAAGCGACACCTTGTCAGACACACTGGAAGAAAACACAGAATATCTTGTTTTAGGTTGCTATCCCAGAACGTTGAAGCTTTTGTTTGAACAGTCGGCATTAAAAAGCCTGGAAAATATAAATTTCAAATATTTAAACCTAATAGAGACTCCTTTGTCAAAAGCACAGGATATTGTTAACGATTTCTGGTCAGGCAGCTTAAGCGCAGTTTCCCGGCAAGAAATTAATGGTGATCCCGGCTGGCATGCATGGTATCCCATCATCGATTATTCGCGTTGTACCACCTGTGGCCAGTGTGCTGATTTCTGCCTTTTCGGGGTTTACGAAAAATCTCCTGAGAAAGTAAAAGTCATAAATCCAAAAGGATGCAAGGATCAGTGTCCTGCCTGCGCACGAATATGTCCTTCAGCGGCAATAATTTTCCCGAAATACAAACACGGGGGTGCAATAGGTGGGTCCGATGATATTGACGAAAAGGCTGAGCTTCAGAGGCAAAGACAGGATATTGAATCGATCCTGGGAGACGACATTTACCTTGCCCTTCAGAAAAGAAAAGCCAGAAGGCAGTCAATCATAAAGGAGGAGGCGATGAAAAAAGCGATAATGGAAAGGGATATCGCCATAAATAAAATAAACAAAGCTGAATAAAGGATGTCAGTACTGAAGAACTTCTTAAAAGCCGACAGGCGCTGCCGGAGGATCTTTCTGACCAATATGGTTTTGAAAGGCGCCGCCGGTTTTGTAAAGTTCAGGAAAAGGAGGAGGAACGGGCTTATGTTTCCGGCTTTTCAGTTCATCTCCGTCACAAACGACTGCAACCTCCGATGCCAGGGTTGCTGGGTTGAAACCGGCAATCCCAAAATCTATATGGAAACAGAAAAGATAGATTCTGTGATTGAAGCCGGAAAAAGGCAGGGTTCATATTTCTTCGGCATTCTGGGAGGAGAACCACTTATTCGCAAGGACCTGAATCTTATATTTGAAAAACACCCCGATTCATATTTCCAGCTTTTCACCAACGGGACTCTTTTCACCAGGCAGGTGGCTGAAAGCCTGAGAAAAGCCGGAAATGTAACACCGCTTATAAGTCTCGAAGGTGATGAATTAGTTGCCGATATCAGACGCGGCGGACACAACATATATAACCGGACCCTCGATGCGGTAAAGACGGCGGCAACTGAAGGTCTTATTACCGGAGTTGCCATAAGCGTCTGCAAATCGAACATTGACATGGCCCTTAGTGAAGATTTTGTAAAGATGCTTCACAACATTGGTGTACTGTACATATGGTATTACATTTACCGCCCTGCGGGCCACAATCCCAACTATGAACTTGCCCTTTCGTCTGAAGAAATACTCCGCTTGCGGAAATTCCTTGTTGAAGGAAGGACAAAACTGCCTATGGTCCTTGTTGATTCCTACTGGCGTGCCAACGGTGAACCTTTCTGTCCTGCAGCCGACGGACTCAGCCATCATATAAATCCGTCAGGCAATATTGAACCATGCCCGGTGGTCCAGATTGCCAAAGAGAATATCTTTAATGGCGAACCGACAGCCATATATGAGAATTCACAACTTTTAAGGGATTTCAGGCTTCAGATAAGCAGGAAAACAAAAGGATGCGTTCTTATGGAAGATCCGGCATGGATCAAGGATTTTGCTGAAAAACATAATGCCCTGAACACTTCGAACAGACCGGAATACCTTGAAGATCTTGCATCATCACCTTCTGTGAACAGTCATGGCTCCTGCCCTGTTATACCTGAGCTTAGCCTTATTTACAGGATGGCAAAGAAGACAGCCTTCTTCGGAATGGGCGCCTATGGATGACAAAAATGGAAATGATTTCTGACAACATATTAACCCTTGTGGTGCCGGTTATAGGAAAACTGCGCGATGAGATCCGGGAAAAAACCGACAGCTATTTTGTAACAAATGTTACAATTCCTCCTGTCTCTTATGAAAAACTTGCCGGATTTGCCGACCATCTTATTGCTGAAAATGGCTGGAATCCGGAATTTAAGGCCTTCACAATGATATGTTGCGGTAATGCCATTTGGCGGCCGGTGGTGGGTGCAATTCCCTATGACAGGAGGATGCTTCTGCTGCCGCGATGCCTTAGGAACAGCCGCAAGTGCAAAGCACACGAGGATGAGCTCGGGCTGCTCTGCAACGAATGCGGTAACTGCAGCATTTCAGGATTTATACGTGAGGCCGAAGACCTGGGATATATAACAATTGTCGCCGAGGGGACCACCATAGCATCACGTTTGGTTGAAAGCGGAAAAGTAGATGCAATTATCGGTGTCGGATGTATGGAAACACTGCAGAAGATTTTCAGGACAGTCAATAAATATTCTGTTCCTGCTCTGGGTATTCCGCTTCTTACATGCGGATGTGTCGACACGCAGGCAGATGCCGGATGGATAAAGGAAGAGATTAATTTCCGCAATGACCGGAACGGCTTCCGTCTTATAAACCTTAATGAGCTCAGGGATAAAACGGCCTCGCTGTTTACGCTGGAGAAAATAAACAAACTGCTTGTTTTGGGAAACAATCCGACAGATGAGATACTGAGGGATATACTTCTTGCCGGAGGAAAAAGGATAAGACCTCTGCTCACCTCTCTTGCATACCAGGCTTTCAGCAATGACCCCGATTCGGAAGTTCTTCAGTACCTTGCAATGTCGGTGGAATGTTTCCATAAAGCATCGCTGGTGCACGATGACATTGAAGATGGCGATGATCAGAGATATGGTAAGGATACTGTCCATAAAAAACATGGTGTCCCTGTTGCCATAAACCTGGGTGATCTCCTTATTGGAGAAGGTTACAGGCTTGTTTCCGAATGCAGCCTTGATCCGGTGGTTATGAAAAATTGCATCAGGATTATTTCGGCCGGACACAGACTGATGTCAGAGGGACAGGGCGCCGAACTCATGGCAAGAAGGAATAGTGATATTCTCAGTTTGAACGAAGTGCTTGCCATTTTCAGGAACAAAACTGCAGAAGCCTTTAAGGTGTCGTTAATGACAGGAGCCCTGGCTGGAGGGGCAGACCACGAATCTTTAGGAATCCTTGAGAAATTTAGTTACCTTATCGGGACAGCCTATCAGTTAAAGGATGATCTTGAGGACATTACCCTGCCCGAAGAGGGAAATGTGTTGAGAAATCCTTCAGCTGTGATCTCTGCCCTGGCCGAAAAGTCAGGAGAACCGGGAAAGGAAATCTTAAAAAACCTTGTAGCCGGGAATGATATTGATGAAATCCGGAAATTGATAAAAAAACACAACATAGACGATTTTATCGGCACCCTTATGGAAGAATACCTTGCCAGTATTGACAGCTGCCTTTCAGGTATGCAGAACATTCCCTTAAAACTTGCCCTGCATGAGATCGTTGGTAAAACTTTCAGCAAATATATTTAGGACAGTTTCCGGACGAAAAACAATGGTCTCATGGCATTTTAGCCCTGAAGCTGTTCTTAAACGATCGCTCGGAATGCTCGATGCAAATGCTGCCCGGGATCTTAAAAAATACGTTGAGGGCAGGCAGCATGTATCAGGGGCATTTAAAGACAGGGCTGAAAATCCGGATCTTTATTATACTCTGTTCGGAACTCTCCTCTCCGAAGCTCTGGGCCTGGAGGAAATCCTGATGAAAACCCGGCAATATGTTGAAAACGAGATATGCAGCAACGAACCGGCAGGAATACACCTTTATTGTGCTTCAATACTTGCTTCAAAACTCTCGGTCAACAGGAAACTTAAAGCATTCCTCCGGAAAAGGGTCAGGAAAAACCTTGATGACGTTCTTGTCAGACAACCTGTATATGGCATGTTTGTAACTATGCTTGCTTGTTATTATTCAGGTGATTACAAAGGACTCTTTAAAATCAGAAGGCATCTTAAAAGTCAGCCGGGAAATGAAACACTGCCTTCTACAGTAATTGCGGCACTGACAGTACTTCAACATACATTTGGCCGGCCAACAGGTGATCTTATAGAAAAGTTACGGGATTTTTATGACAACAGGGGTGGTTTCAGGGCTGTTAAAAGAGCCCCGGTACCCGATCTCCTTTCCACAGCTGTAACTTTATATGCTTGCAGCTGTACTCATCAGGATCTGAAGATAATAAGGCCTGAGTGCCTGAACTTTATAGATTCACTCTATCAGGAAAGCGGATTCGGAGCCAGTATGATGGATCCGGAACCCGACATTGAATATACATTTTACGGATTGCTGGCTCTCGGATCACTTGCATGACTATATGGAAACTTATAATATACATAAGAAATACAACGAACTGGCAGGACTTCTGATCTCTGAAATGAATCCGGAAGGTTACTGGACGGGCCGTTTGTCAGGTAGCGCCCTCAGTACGGCAGTAGCCATTGTCGCGCTTAAAACGATTGACTCCGAAGAAGGACGTCAAAGAATAATACCTGGCTTTAACTGGTTACTGAAAAATATAAATGCCGACGGAGGATACGGCGACACGCCAGAATCCATAAGCAACATAAGCACAACCCTGCTTTGTTACTCAGCTATTAGTTACTGCCAGGTAAACAAAAACGGAAGTGACACACTCAGCCGGATGAAAGAATGGCTTAAAACTAAAGGAATTGATCTTGAACCAAAAAACATAACCGGCTCCATACTGAGATTCTACGGAAAAGACCTCACATTTTCCGTTCCCATTCTGTCGATGCTTCACCTTGCCGGTGTAATACCATCATCATCGCTGAAAGAGATCCCGAGGCTCCCATTTGAGCTGACACTGCTTCCTCGGTCACTTTACAGTTTTTTCAACCTGAGGGTTGTGAGCTATGCCCTGCCTGCTCTGATCGGTGTCGGTATCTATCTGCATACCCACAGAAGAAGGAGAACAATAAGTTTAATGCCGCTCAGGAACATTTTCATAAAGCCAGCCATCAGGAAACTTAATTCACTTGTCCCCGAAAGCGGAGGATTCCTTGAGGCAATTCCCCTTACCGGATTTGTAGCCATGTGTCTTGTTGCCAGCGGTAATGCCGACAATATTACTGTTCATAAGGGAGCAGACTTCCTTTGCAGGCAGCAACGGGAAGATGGAAGCTGGCCCATCGACACTGACCTGTCGACCTGGGTGACAACCCTTGCCATAAAAGCTCTTGGAAATGATCCATATAATCAACTGTCGCTATCACAGAGGGAAAAATTAAGGGAACACCTGCTGGGCCTTCAGTACAGGGAGCTCCATCCCTTCAACGGCGCAAAACCCGGAGGATGGGGATGGACAAGTTATTCCGGATCGGTGCCTGATGCAGATGATACTCCCGGCGCAATACTTGCACTTCATGAATTGTTCTCCGGCTCAGAACGCGAGAAAAACTCAATCCTTAAAGGATGCAGGTGGCTTATCGGCCTGCAGAATTCCGACGGAGGATTTCCTACTTTTTGCAAGGGATGGGGCCGCCTCCCATTCGACAGGAGTTGTGCCGACCTTACGGGCCATGCTCTTCTTGCCCTGATGAAAACCATCAGCCGTCTTGGAAATAATATTGAAAAAAAGACAAAACGGGATATTGAAAAAAGCATTTTAAAAGCAGCCGGTTATCTCGAAAAGCATCAGGAATCTGACGGATCCTGGGTCCCCCTCTGGTTTGGCAACCAGAAGACCGACGACCAGACAAATCCTGTTTACGGGACTGCAAAGGTTTGTATATATCTAAATGACTGTACAAGACTTGAAAACACAGACAATTCATTGTTGTCCCGGCTTGCCGGTATGATTGAAAAAGCACAGGACTTTCTTATCGGTCAGATAAACAATGACGGAAGCTGGGGCGGCAAAAAGGGAGTTGAAGGGACAATTGAAGAAACATCCCTTGCTATCTGTGCCCTGGCAGGAAACGATCCGGATTCATGTTCCGGAGGATTGAAATGGCTGGAAAATCAGAAAAAGATTATTTCCTCTCCTATCGGACTATATTTCTCCCTTCTGTGGTATGATGAAAAACTTTATCCGTATATCTATATGACGGAAGCATATCGGAGACTTTTATCATAAGATAACAATATTAGTTCCTTCGGTTAAAAGACCGGCTACTCGTCATTATTTGCCTGGTTTTCTCTCTAGCACTTAACTGACAGGCATATAGACGTCAACTGGCAGTTTTGTGCTTTTCTTAACCCTGAATATGACCATGACCGCGTTGACGGATTGGATTTTAACCTGGCTTCACAGGATAATTCATGGACCGGCGAATTTTACCTTCATAGGTCATTGCAAACGGGCGACCAGACAGGAAATTTTTCCTCACAGGCAACATTGAGTTATAACAAAAGGAAATACAATGTTACTGCCGATTTGGTACATGTTGACCATAAATTCATATCGGACCAGGGATTTGTACCCCGAAGGGATGTTTTCAGGCAGGGAAATTCAATCAGACGGCATTTTTACCAGCAAAACAGTAAAATTACGAGACATAGTTTCCGATTCTTATCGAAAATGGATTCCCGTCCCATTCTTGATTACAAAAGGAGTGATAATGATCTTGTATAATCATGGATGCCGGAATTCAAAGATCTCTCAACACTGAATATTCAATTCTCCAATATTTTATCTCAGTTTGATCCGACAAGTACAAGGTTTACCGCTTCCGGGAAATGAAGGCTGCTATTCTAATGAGGTCGGCGCTGAATATTTAATAAACTCGTGTTGATCCGGTTAGTTTAATGACCTGTATTCGTTAGGTGTCTGCCCGGTAACATTCCTGAACATCCGGCTGAAATGCTGGGGACTTTTAAATCCTAATTCGTATGCTATTTCACTGAGTGTTTTGCTCCTGTCAAAGATCTTCTCCCTGGCAAGCGACAAAACCTTTAACTGGATGTTTTCCTGGGCGGATTTTCCCGTTTCCTTCTTAACAAGATCTCCGAAATAATTGGCCGACAGATGCAGCTGGTCAGCACAATACCTGACCGATGGCAAACCAATGGTGTGTACGAGTTCTGACTGAAAATAATCATCGAGCAATTTCTCAAATCTGCCCAGTATATCTTTGTTTACGACACTGCGGGTTATGAACTGCCTGTCGTAGTACCTCATGCAATAATTTAGAAGTAACTCGATATTATTTGCGATCAGGATTTTACTGTGTTTGTCAATCGGCTGCCTTAACTCATGGTCGATGTTATGCAGGCAGTCCATCACAACCTGCCTTTCCCTTTCCGATAAATGAAGCGCTTCATTGGCTTCATATGAGAAAAACGTGTACTTTCTGATATTTTGTCCCAGCGAAGTTCCCCTGATCAGATCGGGATGAAAAAGAAGTCCCCGGCCTTTGGGCTTAGCAGCCCCGGGCTTGTTTCCAATTCCGACGATTTGTCCCGGACTTATAAACACCATTGTGCCTTCCTGATAATCGTAATAATTACACCCGTATTTCAGATCGCCGCATTTAGCCTCCTTAAGGAATACACAATAAAACCCATAGTGTGCCTTTGCTTCAGGAATGAGTTTCATTTTAGAAAAATCAATTACACTCACAAGAGGATGTAATGTTTCAATCCCTCTCAAGGTATTAAACTGAGAAATATTATCCAGCCTGATGATTTCGCCCATGGCATAATTATTAAATTCAGAACAAAGTTAAAGAAGAATTATCTTAATGGTACTCATGAGAATGCAACATCTGTAATTCAGATACAAGAAACAGTAATTTGGATAAGTTAACACCCTAAATTAGTTTCAACTTTGTACTATGCTTCAAAAGATGCAAAATCAAGGAATTTAATTTATATGATATGAAAAAATGCGTACTTAAACTTTCTCACCTGATTCTGGCATTAGCTGTCGTAATAACAGTTTCTGCCCGGAATTCCGGAAAAAGCAGGCCTATTATTATCAGAGAACAGGGAAGTTTTGCTGTTGGAGGCAGAGTGATTGCCAATCCGGGCACTTTCGACCAGTACAATCAAACCCCGGCAGGACAAACCTTTCATGGCGACCATGCTTATGTTTTTTACCAGATCCCTGTGAAAGCACGCAAATATCCGCTTGTGATGTGGCACGGGATCGGTCAGTTTTCCAAAACTTGGGAGACAACGCCCGACGGAAGGGAAGGTTTTCAGAATATTTTCATCCGCCGCCGCTTTGGTGTTTATCTCATCGATCAGCCGAGAAGAGGAAATGCAGGACGAAGTACGGTGGAAGGAACCATTACCCCAACACCCGACGAGCAGGGGTGGTTCGGTACTTTTCGTGTCGGCATCTGGCCCGACTATTTTGAAGGTGTTCAGTTTGCCCGCGACCCCGAGACCCTGAACCAGTATTTCCGGCAGATGACACCCAACATCGGACCGATAGATATTAATGTAAATGTAGAAGCAGCGTCAGCCCTGTTCGATAAGATCGGCCCTGCGATCCTGGTTACACATTCCCACTCTGGTGGCATGGGATGGCTTACTGCAATTAAAAATCAGAACGTGAAAGCCATCGTTTCCTACGAACCCGGCAGCGGTTTTGTGTTTCCTGAAGGAGAAGTTCCGGCGCCGATCCCGATGGCAGGGGGTTCTCTTTCTGCATCCGGTGTGCCATTATCAGACTTTATGAAGCTGACCAGAATACCGATTGTCATTTACTATGGTGATTTTATCCCTGAAAAGCCTATGAATAACCCCGGACAGGATGGATGGCGGGCCCGTCTTGAAATGGCAAGGCTTTGGAGAGATGCCGTTAACAGGCACGGAGGTGATGTGACGGTTGTCCATCTGCCGGAAATCGGTGTTAAAGGCAACACTCATTTCCCGTTCTCGGATCTGAACAATATTCAAATAGCCGACCTGATGTCGGAATGGTTGAAGAAAAAAAGACTTGATTAAGCAGGCAATAATATCTGGAATCAAACCAAGCTGGTTTTTAACATATACTTATGCCACGAAATATCAATAAATATTTACAAATATGAAAAAGTCATTATTAGGTTTGGCAGTAATAATGTGCTTCTCATGCAGCGCGCAAAAGCAGGCGGTCAGTTCTGGCCACGGGGAGCCTGTAGTCCGGATTGCATCGGGTATGCTTCGCGGATTGAAAGAAGGAAATGTCGACGTCTTCAGAGGTATCCCCTATGCCGCCCCTCCCGTAGGTGAATTTCGCTGGAGACCTCCTCAGCCCGTTGCTTCCTGGGAAGGGGTCCGTGATGCAAAAGAGTTTGGACCAATCTGTGCCCAGGCCGGGTTTGGCGCCGGCCAGGGGGCAATTTCACAGGGATCATCCGAAGATTGCCTGTATCTGAATGTATGGAGGCCTTCAGGCGCAAGGCCGGGAGCCGGGCTGCCTGTAATGGTGTGGATCCATGGCGGGGCATTTGTCGGAGGATCGGGCAATACTTCCGGAAACGGCTTTGCCACGAAAGGGGTCATCCTTGTAAGCTTTAATTACCGTCTTGGCCGCCTGGGTCATTTTGCTTTTCCTGCATTGTCGGCCGAACATCCTGAGGAACCAAAAGGCAGCTATGCATTCATGGATCAGATTGCTGCTTTAAAATGGGTACAACAGAACATTCAGGCTTTCGGAGGCGATCCCGGAAATGTTACAATTTTCGGGTTTTCTGCAGGAGGAGTTTCAATACATTCGCTAATGACCATACCATCAGCACGTGGATTGTTCCGGAAAGCAATCGGCCATTCGAGCGGCGGCAGGGATGGCGTTCTTACCGGCAGACCGATAAGTAAGGAAAATGCATCCCAATATTACCCTGTTTCAGCGGAAACGATCGGAATAAACTTTGCCCGAAAACACGGGATCGAGGGTACAGATGCTGCTGCCCTGGCCAGACTAAGGGCTCTGAAAGTTGAAGAGATTGTGGACGGCGGTCAGGAAAACGATGGACAGGGAGGACCCCGAATCTATTCCGGGCCTATTCTGGATGGCAAATTTGTTGTTGAAAGCTGCTCGGATGCATATAATGCAGGCAGGCAGGCAAGAGTCCCGCTGATGATAGGGAATAACAGCGCGGAAATTGGCGGACCCTTTGTCAATGCAAGCACTTCAAAGGAAGAATTGTTTTCAATGTTCGGAGAACTGAAAGAAGAGGCAAAGGCCGCCTATGATCCTGACGGGACAAAGGATTTTGCAGAAATTCAAACCATGTTTAACACAGACAAAGTCTGGGCTGAGCCTGCCCGTTTTGCAGCTCAATCGGTAGTTAAGAATGGTAATCCGGCTTGCATCTTTCTCTTCTCCTATGTCCCCGCCGGAATGAAAGAGAGAATGCGTTTTGGTCCGGGGCATGGAACCGATATCTCCTTTGTGTTCGATAATCTCAGAGTACCGGAAGGAGGATCTGCAGACCCCCTGGATAAAGAGGTGGCAAGAATAATGAACGGTTACTGGGTGAATTTTGCAAAAACCGGCAACCCGAATGGTGAAGGACTTCCAAACTGGCCGCTTTACAATCCAGAGACAAACGTGATACTCGACGTGCAGCCCGATGGTAACCCGGTTGCAAAGCCAGATCCGAGGAAGGCAAGACTCGATGTGATTGAAAAGGCCGTGAATGGAGGAGACAAGATACAGCCAAATGGAATCTGATCTGTAAGCTGAAGAGATGAAAATTAATAAACTGATAGCACTGCTTTTATGCATTGGATTGTTTCAGACACTGGCAGCCCAGACTGATCAGGAAGAGGTCAAGATAAATAATTTCGCGGCTTCTGTCCTGGTACAGACTAATGGTATATCAACAATCCCGAACCTGTCATTAGGGAAACCAGCCTTTACATTTGATCTGAAAGTTGGCAGAAAGTTGTCCTTCGAACCACAGTTCCGTTTTGCTCTTACAGGCAAACCTTGGGCAATTGTGTTCTGGTGGAGATATAATGCTGTTTCAACGAATAAATTCAGACTGGACCTCAGCACGAATTATTCATTTTCATATAAAACCATCACTGTAACCACCGTGGGAGAAACCCGGGAGCTCATAAGGACAACAAGGTACCTTGTGGGCGCAGCGGCTCCTGAGTATTTTGTAAACAAATACTTCAGTCTGGGCGCCTACATTTTTTACAGCCACGGGATTGAAAAATTCATAACCAGGAATACGATAATGCTGTCCTTCAGGCCATCATTATCAAATATTCCCATTGCAAAAGATATTACCGCAAGGTTCAATCCGGAAATTTACCACCTGTCAATGGACGACAAGGAAGGAGTATTTTTTAATGCACGGCTTTCAATAAACAGGAATAACTTCCCTTTTTCCCTGTCTGCTCTGCTTAATAAACCGGTTAAATCCAATATCCCGTCAGAATATGATCTTTTGTGGAATGTTGGTCTTAGTTATACATTTAGCAATAAATACATCAAGGCCCGTTAAAATTTTAAAAATGCCGATAAAAAAAGAAGACCCTGCATAGAAGTACATTACTGCATATGTGAAAGACTGTTAAACGATTACTAAAATAAGATTCAAAATGAAACCCGTCATTTTTCAATTTGCCTTTATCCTGCTGACAGCAGCATGCGGTTTTTCCCAGTCCAATCCCGTTATGGATATTTTCCCCGATGGCACCATTTTGCACGGCAATCTGCAATACAATAATGATTCTGACCCGAAGCATCTGCTTGATATTTATCTGCCTGCAAATGCAAAAGGCAAGCTGCCGCTTGTAATATTCATTCACGGAGGCGGCTGGCTGAGCAACGATAAATATGCCGACATGGGGTACATGAAAAAAACAGTTGCTGAAATAATCAGCAGCGGTTATGCCCTGGCCTCAATAGACTACCGGTTCAGCACTCAGGCTGTTTTTCCTGCACAGATGCAGGACTGCAACCGGGCCATTTCCTTCCTGTATGATAATGCCGACAAGTACGGCTTTGACACAAACCGTTTTGCTGTAATGGGTTTTTCTGCCGGAGGTCATCTCGCCTCAATGGTTGGCCTTTCAAAGAATAATGATATTGCAGATTTCTTTATGCCGGGCACAAGCAGATCATTTAAAATAAAAGCTGTTGTGGATTTTTATGGCCCTGCTGAATTGCAGTTATTTCCAGGAAGAAATAATGCAAAATCACCGGAAGCCTTACTGATAGGTGCTGCCCCGCTCGACCGGCCCGATCTGGCCAGAGCAGCAAGCCCCGTAACTTATGTCGATAAAAATGACCCGCCCTTTATTATAATTCATGGCGAAAAAGACGAGCTGGTTTCTCCGGATCAGTCACGGTTGCTTACTTCATGGCTTACACTGGCCGGGGTTCAGAATGAACTGATAATAGTTAAAGATGCACCACACTTCGGAGCTATGTTCGATGTAGATGAAATAAGAAAGAAGGTGATTGATTTTTTAAAGCTGAATCTTAAATAAACCAACTTCTTACTTATCATTCGTCATTATTCTGTGTTTTTTCCTTTTCATGATTAAACATACCTTCTGTAAATCAGTATTTTATAAATTTACAAATCTCTCTCTATCAAAGAGAAGGCTTATGTGAACATAAAAATGATAAACAACAAACCATCATGAAAGCATTAGTTACAGGATTGTTACTGGTCATCGCGGGTTCGCACTTAGCCTTCGCACAGCATCCTGCCACCCCGACCTTCACTAAAGAAGAGCAGGAAATAGTCAGTCTTTCCAAAAACAAATGGCAATGGATGGCAGACAAGAATGTGGAGCCGTTGAATGACCTGTTCCATGAAAAATCCATGTTCGTGCATATGGGCGGATCATGGGGAAAAGAACGTGAAATTGAAGTTATCAAAAGTGGAGGGATCTGGTATAAAAAAGCTGATATTCACGAGGTAATCGTGAATTTTGTTGATAAGAACACTGCGATCCTGCTGAACAGGATAACACTTGTTGCAGAAGTTGGCGGTAATGAGGTTATAAGTCACTTTATGGTCACCGAAGTGTACGTGAGACCAGAAGGCAGCTGGAAACTTGGCTCACTGACCTTCAGCAGATTAAGTGCACCTCCACCACAACAATAAAGTGTCGATGATGTTGTTGGTATAATGTTTGTTATTCAAAGTCACAAATAAAAGAAGGTTGAAAATGAGAAGAAATTGTTACACCTTAGCACTCCGTTTTTCGTTTTGCTATATTTCGAGACAAACCATCATATGATCTGACTATCATTATTAAAAAAATAATAACTATGAGAAGAATTAATCTACTTTACATCACACTTGTTTTATTAGTCTGCAGCTCACAGATCAATGCGCAGGACTGGCCCCGGTTCCTCGGACCAAACGGGAACAGCACATCTCCGCAGAAAGGTCTCCTGCGTTCCTGGCCCGCAAACGGGCCCGAAGTTCTCTGGACAGCCAATGTCGGCCCCGGATATGGCGGACCGGTGATCAGGGACGGGAAGGTCTATCTTCTTGACAGGGATGATAAGACAGGCGATATAATGAGGTGTTTTGATCTTAACACCGGAAAGGAATTATGGAAATACAGTTATAATGCACCGGGAACCGTTTCATATCCGGGTTCAAGAAGTGTTCCTGCCATCGATGGCAACAGAGTCTACTCCTGCGGCCCTTACGGTGACCTGTATTGTATCGATATCAACACCCATAAACCGCTCTGGAACAAGAATATAATGAAAGACTTCGGGGGGACCAAAATTCCTGTATGGGCGATATCGCAATGCCCGTTAATTTACGGCGACTTGCTTATTGTTTCGTATTCAAAGGATCCCAATTCCGGACTGGTAGCATACAATAAACTGAATGGGAACATTGTATGGAAAACTGATGCAATCGGAAATGAAACATATGCAAGCCCGTCAATTGTAAAGATTTCGGGAGAGGATCATCTCGTAATGATATTTTCTTCCACTAATACCTTTATGCACAAGGGAATCCCGGTAACAAAGGGCAGGATTCTTGGCATGAAACCACAAACCGGACAAATCCTGTGGGAGTACAACAACTGGGAAAATGTGATTCAGATAGCCCCGGCGTTTGATGCGGGTGAAGGAAGAATTCTTGCAGTGGGAGGATATGATCTTGGTGCCGCTATGATAAAAGTCGAAAAAAAGGCAGATGGCAGCTACACTGTTAAAGAGCTTTTCAGGCATAATGATTTCGGCGATCACACCAAACCGCCAATATTGGTTAATGGTTATTTCTACGGCCAGTTTTCGACAAACAACAAACGGGATGGTCTGTGCTGCATGAGCATGGATGGCAAGGTTATGTGGAAAACCATGCGCAATCCGCTTTTCGATAAAGGCAGCATGATACTGGCTGACGGGCTGATACTTGCTACCGACGGAAGGCAGACATTATACCTGATAGAGCCCGATCCTTCAGGATTCAAGCCTCTGGCCTCTGCTCAGATCCTTGATATGGGCCAGAACTGGGCACCCATTGCGCTAGTTGATGGGAAATTACTTATACGCGATCAGGCTAAACTAAAATGTGTCAAAGTTACCAAATAGAAAAAATCATTCCGGAAATGAAAAACAACAGATTTTGCTCAACTCTTATTCTTCTTATTATAACCACAATTTCTATTCAGGCACAGGACTGGCCACAGTTCCTCGGGCCAAACAGGAACAGCACTTCTCCGCAGAAAGGCATTTTGCGATCATGGCCTGAAACCGGTCCCGAAATCCTGTGGACAGCAAACATTGGCCCGGGCTATGGAGGTCCGGTAATAAAAGACGGTAAGGTCTACCTGCTCGACAGGGACGACAAGACAGGTGACATAATGAGGTGTTTCGATTTTAACACCGGAAAGGAATTGTGGAAATACAGCTATGATGCTCCCGGATCGGTGATGTTTCCCGGATCGCGAAGCGTTCCGGCTGTCGATGACAAATATGTATGGTCGGTCGGTCACAACGGCGACATGTATTGTATTGACATTAAAACGCATAAACCTGTATGGAACAAAAATATCTGGACAGACTTCGGAGGCACTAAGCTTCCGATATGGGCCATTGCCCAGTGTCCGCTCATTTATGGCGACATGGTCATTGTTGCCCCCCAGGCTCCTGAGGCAGGAGTTATAGCATTCAATAAAGCCACAGGTAAGCTGATCTGGAAAACAGCATATCTCGGGAACGAGTCATATGCAAGCCCGGCTGTCGTAAAAATTGATGGCAAAGATCATATTGTAGCTGTAGTTTCGTCAACAAATCCCATCGGCAATCGCGACCTCCCTCAAACAAAAGGAAGGATAGTCGGAATGGACCCTTCCACGGGAAAAATACTTTGGGATTACAACGACTGGGTTTGCCATATTTCAGTGCCCTCCGCTGTCGATGCCGGTGAAAACAGAGTGCTTGTCGCAGGCGGTTATGAGCACGGTGTGGTTATGTTAAAAGTTGAGAAAAAGAGTGATGGAAGTTTTGGTGTTAAGGAGCTTTTCAAACATAATGAATTCGGTGATCATACCAAACCTCCGTTATTATACAACGGCTACTTCTATGCTCAGTTCACCACAAACTCAAGACGTGAAGGATTGGCATGTATGGATATGAATGGCAAAGTACTCTGGAAGACCATGCGGGCTCCTCTTTTCGACAAAGGCAGCATGATTCTTGCCGATGGAGTGATACTTGCAACTGACGGAAAGAAATCATTGTATGTCATTGAACCCTCACCGGAGGGATTCAAGCCTCTTGCAAGCGCAGAAATCCTGGCTGAAGGAGGATCAGCAGGCAATGATCCGATGGCTTCAAGGATAGGAGGAGCTGCACAGAACTGGGCACCGATTGCTCTTGCCGGAGGAAAACTGCTTATAAGGGATCAGAGCCGGCTTGTATGTGTAAAAGTGGCTAAATAATTTGTTCAGACACAGGTAGCTTTGAGATTATTGTCTCATAATTTCCCCGGGAGTTAAGGATTTTAAAAAGAGAATGATCAGAGTGCCGGCTTGAGTCCCTCCCACCTGACTGACCATGTTCCGTCATCAGGAAATCCCGGGGCATGCCTGTCAGGTGCTCCGTCCCAGCCGGCTGCCATCATGGCAACAGCATAAAGAAGTCCGCCATTACCCGGAAGATACGGACAAGGCCCTCCTGTGCATACACCTCGTGTATCATAGAAGTTTTTTGACCCTGCATCTTTCAGGAGTACATCAACTGCCAGTTCTGGTTCGCCAAGCCTGGCTGCAGCCATTGCAAACCATGGGAAATCCCATCCCCAGCAACGTTTCCAGTCCCATGTATGCCATATCTTTAAAATTGTCCGGTGGGCTGTCTCCCTGTCGACTCCGTCAACAGGAGGAAGCATGCCAGATACACCAACCGGATCGGGATGTTCCCATGCACGTTTTATATAGGTATCATACCATTCTGCAGAATGTACATAGACTCCGCTGTCGACAGGAAGCGGGGCAAGGTTTTTCCGGACTTTATCCCATAAAGGTTCAGGCTCCCTTCCCATTCGCTTCCTCCATGTCTGAGCCTGATCCAGGCCCCATCTCCAGTAGGCAAGATCAAAAACGGCATCCCGTGTTATCCCCTGTTCACTCGGGGGCATCACAGGATCGAGATGATAAACACCTGCTTCTGAGTCACAGATGGCATAATCAGCCATGTGTATGGCAGTCCCTTCAATGATTTGGCTCCATTTCTTCAATGTTTCAGGTCCTGGCTTTAGCCGATACTCAAGTTCGGCAAAGAATATCGGATGAGGCTGCTTCCACAGCAGAACCTGATTTCCGGCCCATGGAGCGCTGCGACCTTCAGGGCCAACACTTTTTGGCCATTTCAGTCCCTTGTAACCTAGCTGTCGTGAAAGTGCCGCGGCCGACGGAATGAATTTCCTGTAACAGTCGAGCGCCTTCTCCGCCATTGGCCACCGGTTCCACAGGCCGTAATGTGCAAGATGCCACCATGTCATCTCCATATGGAACTGACCTCGCCATGGATCGACCTCCATAAGACCTGCTTCAGACGGGGGATAACTTCCCGCCGACTGAACGGCAAGAAGGTACTGTGAGAGGACAATGCGTCTTTCCAGCTCTTTCCATCGGGGATCGGAACTGCCTGAAAGATCGATGGCCCCTCCGCTTTTCCAGAAAGTCCTCCAGCTTTTAGTACACTTCTTCAGGGTTGCTCCGAAATCGTCTGTTTTTGAAGGCAGGGCTGAAGCTGAAAAAGCAAGTGTCATCTCAACTGAAGATACCCCCTCAGTCAGTAGCCTGGTGGAATTCGGATTACCGGCATCAGGCAGGACAAGTTTCCCGCCTTTGCTCCATACCAGAGCCGAATGGTACGTAACAGAGTCGATTTCACGCATAAAATCAGCACGATATCTGTTTTCTGGCACTTTCGTCAAAATTGTCCTGTGGCCATTTGTCCTGTCAAAGCTGCCGCTCCAGGGCTTTCCCCTCTGAATATCGGGATATGGGAAATCAACTGCAATTTCAAGATTCCCCTTCCTAAGCAGTTCCGATTCTATCCTGAATGTGACCATGTCCATAACGGGATGTACACAGGTTGTTACTTTAACGAGCACATCATTTATATAAAACTCAGATGAATGTATGCCTGACCAAAGATCCATTTTCCGCTTAATGGATTTTATCTCTCCGGGATCCAGCTGAACACCTCCTGATTTGGTCAACCTGATCCTGCCCAGATTGAAAATATGCGGGTTGTCGAACATCCAGGATCTTATGGCAGAAGTGCCCTGAGGGAATATGTCAGGCCCTGTTATCCGGCCTTTCTGATATGTTCCGGTGGAGGGTATCTCATCGCCTGTGACACCTGCCGGAAGCGGGAAGGAGTGCCATCCCCAGTGCGACATGGTATTTCCGCCGAATGTCTGAAGTCCGGTCCCGTCAGCATTGAAACAGAACTCACCGTTCCCGAGAGGTATCTGGCCATTGACATCATTCCACTCAATATTGTGCCGTGTCACAAGTGCATGCCTGTCAATGCCAGCTTTACCTGCAAATAAACCTGATGGTAACAAGATAAGCAGAAAAATGAACAATATCGTATTCTTCATTTGGATATTAATTGCATTTCAACCTTAATTTGCCCCTACTGTAATAACGGCCTGTTCTTTCCCGAGGTCCGGAGATTCTGCCGAAATTATTGCTGTGCCTGTTCCTGACGGCCTTATGACGACCTGAGCCCTTCCCTTCCAGGTCTTTACCTGTGTGTTGTTAACGCTTGCCATATCACCGGGGTTTGCGTTGCCCGATGCAGCAAGCCGTCCGCTTCCTGTAACTGACAGGTGCAGCATTATTGAATCCTCCGGAACAACCTGCCCTGCAGCATCAATTACTTCAATCCTGACAAATGAAAGGTCTTCCGTACCAGATTTAATTACTGCCCTGTCGGGTGTCAGTCTGATTGCTGATGGTTCACCTGCCGTCTTCAGAACCTTAACAGCTGATTCATTCCCGTTTTCATATGCTGTTGCTTTAAGTTCTCCGGGCTGATAGGGTACTTCAAATAATGCAATGTATTTGTCCGAAACCAGAAGATCCTTCTCTCCCACTATCCTGCCATTCAGTTCAAGCCTGACATGAGAAGCCTTTGTGAATACTCTGACCCGCAGGGGTTTACCTTCTAAACCCTTCCATGACCATGAGGGCAGTTCATCAGGCCATCCCCAGGAACTGAGGTTTTCAGCGAATCCTTCAGGTATATAGGAATGGACATTGATTTCGACCTTGCTGTTATCCCAGATCACATCCTTGTAAAGCATCTGGGGCTTTTTCTCTCCGGTAATATCGAAATCTCCGCACCAGGCTGTGAAAAAAGGCCACTGTGACGGCATTTTAGCCTGGCGGTCAAATATATTCATACCTCTTGGTATTTTGAATCCGGAAAAATTACCCATCGGATTCGACTTATGGCTTTCCATTACCAGACTTGAATTTGCGATCATAACCTCTCCGAGATAATCAAAAGCCGTCCAGACAAAATCACCTATGACCCAGGGAAGATCTTCCACCGCTTTCCAGTAATCAAAAATGTCCTTTGGGAATGATTCGGAGGTATACATAATGCGGTCAGGGTACATCTGATGGTCCTGTTCAAATTTTTCAGGACTGTAATTATAACCGCAAACATCCATTTCTTCGAACACCGGAGCGGTCGATTCCCAACCGTCGGGGTAAAATACTCCTGTTACTGCCTGGGTAACAGCCCTGGTATTATCGAGATTTCTCACATGCTCTGCCAGTTGTCTGCATATCCTTATCCGTGTAGAATCCTCCCTCTCATGAATTTCGTTGCCAATGCTCCACATTATTATACTCGGATGATTCCTGTCGCGAAGTATCATATCCGTAAGGTTTCTTTTCCACCAATCCCGGAAAAACCTGGAATAATCCTGTGGATTCTTGTACCACTCCCACATATCTGTAAATTCATCGATTACAAGAATTCCAAGGCGGTCACATGCATCCAGAAAAGCTTCAGAGGGGGGATTATGCGCGCACCTGACTGCATTGAACCCTCCGGCTTTCAGGGTTTCAACCTTCCGTTCCTCTGCCCTTGCGTAAGCAGCCGCTCCGAGTAATCCATTATCATGGTGGAGGCAGCCGCCTTTGAGTTTCACCGTCTTCCCGTTAAGCAGAAACCCGGTTTTTGCTGAAAATTCAAGAGATCTTATGCCAAAATTCTGGCTCAGATAATCAGCGGCTTTCTTTCCCAACTTTATTGTAATTTCTGCACTATAAAGCCTTGGCGACTCAACTGACCAGAGGTCGGGTCTTAAGATACCCAGCCTCAGACTGACTACTTTTTCTGAGCCTCCCGGGATTAAGATATCCTGCTCCGCTGAAGCTGCAACTTTGCCATTGCCGTCTTTTATGCTTACCATGACAATGGCTTTTACCCCGGTTTCAAGTTTATTACGAGTCGTCACCTCAACATCGGCAACTGCATTGTCATTCCGAACTTCGGGAGTTGTGATCTTCACACCCCAAGGCACAATATGGACGGGTTGTGTAACAATAAGATGAACATTCCGGTAAATTCCCGATCCGCTGTACCAGCGAGAGTTCCTTCCGGGATTATCAACCTTTACTGCTATTAAATTCGGTTTGCCTGCTTTGTTCAGAAGAGAAGTAATATCGTACCAGAATGGCGTATAACCATTCTTATGGATGCCTGCTTCTTTGCCGTTAACCCAAACCTTTGATTCCATATACATTCCATCGAAGTTCAGGATAACTGTTTTCCCCGCGTCCTTTTTATCCATGACAAAACTTTTCCTGTACAATCCGGTGCCTCCAATTACATGGCCTGTAGAATTGCCATTACCTGGAGATCTCCGCGAAAAGGGCCCGGTCTGATCCGGGCCGTCGTCGCCAGGAAGATCCATTATGCTGTAATCATGAGGCAGATCAATAGTCATCCAGCCCGAATCATCATAACCGGGTCTTTCAGCTCCAGGCAGGGAGTCGCGGACAAATTTCCAGCCTGAATTGAATAAGCGATCCCTTGAATCAACAA
>ENA-UOYA01000059-UOYA01000059.1-activated-sludge-metagenome-genome-assembly--contig:-NODE-59-length-140527-cov-29.603615_pt1 | contig 140527 bp, 133 predicted proteins | sample MGYA00238163_ERZ764804 | MGnify/ENA primary metagenome ERZ764804 (study PRJEB28919, sample SAMN05720223) | activated sludge metagenome | isolation source: Anaerobic digester | place: Hong... | reverse complement strand
TGGTTCGCTTGATACGCTCTCCAAAAACCTGGTCTCCGCGCAGCCCGCTCACCCAACTCTCCACCGGGCGGAACCAGTTGACTGCCTGTGGCGCCAAGTCTTTTCCTGTTGCCAGATACGTTAACCATACTGCCTGAGCGGCATACGCAACCACATTGCGGGGCTCAATCCGGTCGAAATCTTCAAAAAACCATCCACAGGAAGTGAACATGCGCTGGCGTTCATGCTGTGCACCGAGCAGCAGGTCAACCTTGCGCAGTTGCAGCTCATCCAGCCGTCTCCCACACAAATCCTCCAACAAATCCTCCAGTTTGCGCTTCCCCTGGATCACATGAATGTACTGGTGGCGCACCTCCCAGGGATCATTCGTCCAGCGCTGCATCTCCGCCAGGTACACGGCATCCACAGCATCTGCCACAAAGTTAAGTGCCTGCCGCAGGTGGGCTTTCCATTCCCCGTGCGGCGTACATCCACAGTGTCCCATCCAGCGGGTGACACCATGATGGCAACTCCAGGAGGTCTTTTCCCTGATACGAATGGATCGGGCGGGCTGCTGATTGAGCAACCAGCGGGCAGGATATGTCGGTTGAGGTGCATCCGTGCCAACTGACATTTGTGTGAGATGAGACAGGAACTGGTCGCGAAATTGTTGATGATGCCCATACAATTCCCCATCCGAAGCTATCATAACAATCCTCTCCCTGTCGCGGCTCCCATGCCCATGAAACTGCGGCATCAGGATTTCCCGAAAGAAAGTTGTCGCGTTGGTCGTCGAAGACGGGTCAAAACTGATTCGAGCGGACAGTTCCGGCTGGTAAAAAAACACAACAATCTGGTTCCCCCCCGGCAAATCCACCCAGTAAGGCTGAGTAATGTCCACGGTATCATCTGCTGCCTGCCAGGGTGCCAGGATGGTAAACTCGATTCCACACTGCGCCAGTATATCCAACGTTTCCAAGTCTGCAGCGGTTTCAGGCAGCCACAGCCCCTTGGGAACATGTCCAAATCGGTTTTCAAAATCGGCGATTCCCCAGCGCACCTCGGTCATTTTTTCCATGCGGGAAGCAAGCGGCAGGATGGTATGATGATATGCCTGTGCCATGCCATTCCCCACACCGTATCTTTCAAAATTCCGCTTTTCCTGGGCAACAATCAATTCACAGGTGTCCGGATAATTCACTGCCATCCATTCAAATAGCGTGGGACCAATATTAAAACTGATCCGTTCAAAATTCCCCAACTCCGCATTTGGTCGGTAACAGTGGGCATGAATTCGCTCATTCCAGTTTTGAAAGGGAAATGCCCCCGGTTCTAATGGGATCTCCCCAGTCAGGGGGTCTTCGCGGGCAGGCTGGTAGAAGTGACCGTGAACGCAAAAAGATGCTGATGTCATGATTTTAAGTATCCCAATTTTTGGTGGAATCTTGCCGGAAGAATATTAAACCGCCGGGGAAGAAAATCCGCCGGACAAAGATGATCAACAACGAGGTACTCCAACCAATACAACGGCAAAGGAAACTGCCCCATTTGCTCCAGAAATAATGCAATTCTGCCCAGCGGCACATGAGCAATTGGCAGAAGCATGCGTTGGATGCCCGTAACACTCATGATTGTTTCCATCACTTCCCGGAAGGTCAAAGCCTCCGGTCCTCCAATCTCATAGGTTTGGTTTTCGGATTCAACATCCCCCAGTACCATCGTCAGGCAGGTAATCAGATCATCCAACCACAGCGGTTGAATCCGGCTGGTGCCATCACCCGGCAAAAGGAAAATTCCCGGGCTGGATTTCAGGATCTTCAACAATCCAACTGTAAACTGATCGCCCGGACCATACACCGGTGCAGTACGCAGTACAGTGTAAGGAACCCTGCTTTGCAGAATGGCATTTTCCGCCAATCCCTTTGCTTTTAGAACTGTATAGGCAGATTCTTTGTCCGCCCCCAGGTGGCTGAGAAAAACCAGGCGTTCCACACCTGCATCCGCAGCTGCTTTTGCTACAGATTGGGTCCCCTCAATATCCACAGAATTAAAATCCGCCCGGCTGCTGGCGCGTTCCGCACCAGCCAGGTGGTACACAGCTTGCACCCCTTTCATGGCAGCTCGAATCCCTCGCTCATCCTGCAGGCTTGCCACTGCAACCTCCACTGGGATCCCGCGGGGCAAACTTGGCGATGATTTCGATGGGCGCAGCAGGATGCGTGTGGGTTTCCCCATGGTAACCAGCTGGCGTACGAGCGCCCGCCCAATAAATCCGGTTCCTCCGGTAACCAAAATCATGATGAAGGATTATAGCAGGAATTTCGCTCTGGCATAAATCTTGCTCTGTAATCCGGTAATCCTTACATCTTCAACCCTGGTTTGCACAAAGAAAACACCATGTCACGAATCGGCTTTCATTACTTTCCTGATACTCTCCACTACCGTCAATCGGACGCAGAGCGTTGGCTTCCGGAATTGGTATCACTGGGTGCCGGCTGGCTGATCTTGAAAAGTGATACCCGCCGGGCTATCCCCGAAGCGTTCCTGCGGACAGTTTTGCAGGCTGGCATTCAACCCGTGGTTCACTTCGACTCCAGCCTTGTCCATCCGCCGGTGGCGGAAGACCTTGCCCAGGTTATCAATAGTTACGGATCCTGGGGGGTCAAGCACGTCATATTTTTTGACCGCCCAAACAGCCCCTCTGTTTGGTCTGCTGCCGGTTGGAGCCAGCAAAATCTGGTTGATCGGTTCCTGGATCGGTTGATTCCCCTTGCCAATCTTGCCATGGAAACGGGAATCACCCCCGTTTTTCCCCCGCTGGAACCAGGCGGCGGCTTCTGGGACACATCATTTCTACGGCTTGCCTTGCAAGGCTTGAAGAACCGCCACCAGGTGGATCTCTTGAAAAATATCGCCCTATCTGCCTATGGCTGGTCCCATCTCCATTCGCTCAACTGGGGTTCAGGCGGTTCTGAACGGTGGATGGAAGCCCGTCCGTATGTTACCCCCACGGGGTGCCAGGATCAACGCGGCTTTCATATCTTCGATTGGTACCTGGAAATAGCAGCGGATTTCCTGCCCAATGATCCTCATTGCTTCCTGTTACAGGCAGGTCAGCCGGGGGATCCATCCAGATCACAGCCGGTGGACTTTGACACCCTGCAATATGACGAATACTGTATTGCTCATTTATTGTTCGATGAAACGATCCATGATCCAACAGCACCCCACCGCCTCCTTGATCCAATTCCTTCCGAGGTCCAGGCGGGATTCTTCTGGCTGCTTTCCGCAGATTCTGATACTTCAGAGAGTGCATTCTCCTGGTTCAAGCCGGATGGTCAACCCAATCCATCGGCGCGGATGCTCAGGAATTGGCTCCAGACCGGTGTTGTCGGTGTAAATCAGTTAATATCCACTCCCCAACCCGGCAATCCTGACCACCCCATTACCCGGTATGTTCTGCTCCCCAGTTATGAATGGGGGGTTGCAGACTGGCACCTGGAAGCCATCCGCCCTTATGTGAAGAAGTACCAACCCACGGTTGGATTTTCGCCATCTGAAGCTGCCCTGGCAGCCGAAGTATTGGTCATTGCAACGGAAGAGGAAATTCCCGAGGAAATATTAAGCCACTTGCGGACAATTGGCTGCAAAGTGGAACGGATTCAAGAAAATGGCATAAGTCTTGCATCGATTCTGGCAGAGAGGTGATCCATGAATATCCAAATCGCAACCAGTTCCCACATCAAACCCATCACTCCCCCGCGTCCCCCGGTACTGAAAGCCATTGGGCTTGGTGGAGGTGGGTCAAATGCCATCAACCGGATGATTGAGCTGGGTCTCTCCGGTGTGGAATTCATTGCTGCCAATACCGATGGACAGGCGCTGGCTGGCTCACTGGCTCCCAAGAAAATCCTCCTGGGTCCTCATACCACACGCGGATTGGGGGCTGGTGGGGATCCCTCCGCGGGTTACAAAGCTGCCGAGGAAAGTTTCAAAACCTTATGTGATGCCCTGGCTGGCGCAGATCTCGTTTTTCTGACCGCAGGTATGGGGGGCGGAACCGGCACTGGTTCCATTGCCATGGCAGCAAAAGCCGCCAAAACAGTGGGGGCAGTCACAGTTGCCATTGTGACCATGCCCTTTGCTTTTGAAGTGGGCAAGCGGCAGCGCAATGCCCGGGAGGGTTTGGCGACGCTGCGTCCCTATACAGACACTCTGATTGCCATTCCAAATGAACGCCTGTTGGACCTGGGAAAGCGCGACCTGACCCTGGACATGGCTTTCCGCCTTGCCGATGATATTCTTCGCCAAGGCATCCAGGGGATTACCGAGCTGATCACCGAAACTGGTTTAATTAACGTGGACTTCGCCCATGTCCGCCAGGTAATGCAGAATGGCGGCGGCTCTCTTCTTGCCATCGGCTTTGGAGAGGGGGAAGGGAAAGCCATCCAGGCAATTGACCGTGCCCTTCATCACCCCCTGCTGGATACCATAAATCTTGAAAATGCAACCGGCATCCTCGCCAACTTTACTGCCGGACCCGATATTACGTTCATGGAAGTGGTGGAAGCCCTCAATGAATTACAGGCGCGGGCAAACTTCCAGGCGGAAATCATTCCGGGCGTCACCACCACCGAGGAGATGGAAAATCGCGCCCAGGTCATCCTGGTGATTACCGGGTTGGGAGGCACCCCGGTACAGAATACATTCAATCTCCAGGCAGGGAATCCTGTCCCAGTAGAAAATACAGTTGTTCCTGCAATGCAAGACATAACCGCACAGGAATCAACCCAAAGCATGCCCGAGCTGGAAGAAGTGGGAGCGTCATCTCCTTACGGCAACCTGGATCTCCCCGCTTTTATGCGGCGGCGCCTTCGCAGGCAGTAAAACCATGGACAAACCCACCCTCGACTCCGTCTGTCAAAAAATTTATCGCCAGCACCCCGAATTCAAAGGGAAGCATCCCCGGGTCCGCGCCCTGACCAATGGGAACTCCTCCCTGGTATTTGAAACCCGCGTGACCACCGCGGATGGGCATCCACTGCCGCGAACCTTGCGTGTTACCGTGGATGAAACAGGAAAAATCTTAAAGATTTCCACATCCCGAGGATAGGAGCGAAAGATGTTAAATTCACAAACCACCCTTATGGATCGAATTCAAATCCATCTGCTGGAATGGGCTACCGAACTGTTGACCACCATTCGGAGATGGAATCAAAAAATTGGATTGTTAAAACAACAGCAACCCGACATGGATCAGAAAATCATCACCTTCTTCCGATGGGTGAATCGTCCAACCATCAAAGAAATGATTGCAGCCATTTCCGCTGGAGGATTTGTTGGTTTGGTGCTGGGCATATTCATTTACATCATCACCGCCTGAAGCAATTGTAATCATCCAATTTCAGCCCCGGAAGACGGGGCTGATTGCTTTACTCCCAAGGGATGAGCTTCACTCCCCCACCTTTCTGGTACAATACAAGGAGATTGCCCACCTTTCCCCGCGACTATGAGATGGATCGAATTTTGCCACTGTTAAAGACAGGACTTGTATGCGCAAGTCAGCCATTCTAGCCGGACTCATCGCTCTGACAGTTTGCGGACTTTTGGGATTTTTTGCTGCCCGCCAGTTCCTGGATATCCCACCGAAACCCACCCAGGGATCAATTACACCTGTTTCCCAATTACAACAGAATATCTTGGTCATCTGGGTGGACAATATGGATAACGAGAAACCAGCACTACAAACCACCTGGTTACTCATGTTGTATAAAGGAAATCCTGCTTCCATCAACTTCCAACTCATCCATCCGTCCACCGGGTTGCCGGACATCGTCATCAAATCTCTTTTTTCATTGGATCAAAACGGCATTCCATCTTCTGAATTCATCAGCAAGGTTCAGGATGAATTTAAAATCCCCATCCACAATTACGTTCTTGTGGATGTCCCCGCAGTGAATAAAATTGCAGCATGGCTAAATATCTCGTCCCTCCATTTTGATCCTGCAGACACAGACACCATCATAGCAGAACAAACCCGCATCCTGCAGGCAGGCTGCTCCTTTATCTCCTCGCCCAATGTCATTTCCACTCCTGCATTTGATTGGGTTGCACTTGTCCCCGATCATATGCGGACGGACCTGACCTTTGACCAGGCTATATCCACCTGGAAGCAGCTTGTAGATCACTATGACACATTAAGCTGCGAAATTTTTCAGTCCAGGTAATTCTCTGTTCAACTTCTCTGATAATTTCAATTAAATTGAATTGTGTCATTATTCCGTGGATTTAATCAGGATCTTCAATGGTATAATGGATTGGTTTAATCCAAATCAACCTGATAAATGCCAAACGGCAATGGAGTTACTCTTGAACGATACTGCAAAACCCAATACTGTCGCTGACGACATTGTCGTCACCCTGAAATACACCCTTACCGTGGACGGTGAAATTGTAGACAGTGCCGATGATTCAGATCCCATTGAATTTTTACAGGGAGCCGGGGAAGTCATCTCCGGTCTCGAAGCAGGAATTCACGGGTTAAAAGTGGGCGAGTCACGCAAAATCACCATCAAACCCGCAGATGGGTACGGTGAGATTGACAAGGAAGCTTATGTCACCATTCCCCGGGATGAATTTCCATCCGAAATTCCATTGGAAGTTGGCATTGAAATTGATGTCCGGGACGAAGATGACGAGGTTATGACCGCAACCATTGCCGAAGTAACCAATACCACAGTCACCCTGGATTTCAATCATCCCCTGGCAGGGAAAACCCTTCACTTTGACGTCACCGTCCTTGAACTGCGCACCCCCACGGCGGAGGAACTGGAACATGGTCATGTTCACTCTGCAGATTGGGAGGAATATGAATTTGATGACGATGATTTTGAAGATGATGAGGATGACGAGGACGAGGATTAATCCTGTTCCTGTACATGCAACCGGGTGCGGTTTTTCAACCGCACCCGGTTTTTATTATGCATACACAGATTCTGTTGCTTAAATCCAATCCATCTCACATTTTTGGATGATTTTATCCAACTCCACCCGGGTCTTCATTTCCAGCGGTTCCGGATGATGGGTATTCAGAATAAGCCGGGCTTTTTCCAGCGCCCAATCTCTTGGACCATCCCGTTTTTCCTGCCACGCCTGATACGGTCTGCGATCCATCAGGCTGGGTTGCCAGAGATTTCGCATATTCCGCAGGGTATGCGAATGTTCCAGGTAATTGCCCCCCGGTCCCACATCGCGGATGGCATCCAGTGCCAGAGTATTTTCGTCAATTCCAATACCCCGAAACATGGAACGCAACATTTCCCAGATCTCCACATCCATCAGGAGCATATCGTACGCAAAGATCCGGGAACCATGCAAGAGACCTGCACCCAGCAGCATGTCAGCGCCAGTGGAAACTGCCATCAATGCTGACATCGTATTATCAATGGCAGATTGCCAACCTGGTTCCTTTGCGCCGGTTGCAAAAGCACCCATCGACAGGGGGAGATGATAGTAATCCGCCAGCAGATTGGTTGCAGCTCCAAACAAATAGTCCACCGGTCCGCCGCCGGTATATCCGCCAGTTCGCAAATCGCTGGCAGTCTGGGCAGCCGCATAATAGACCGGACAGCCAGGTGAAGCCATTTGCATTAAAACCAGGGCGGACAATACTTCTGCGTTTCCAACCACAAGGGTGCCTGCCGGGGTTGCAGGTCCGGTTGTCAGGCAGGAAGCCATGGTCATAAAACCCACCGGCAAGCCAGCCCTGGCAGCAACCAGGGCGGCTTCCACGCTGCCCCCATCCTGGCAAAGCGGGCTGAGCGTGCACTGCATGATGGAAAGCAGGGGGCGCTGCCGCAGTGCTTCCTTGCCACCCGCAAGCACGGCTGCCATTTCAATGGCAGCAGCCATCTCACGGTCTGTGACGATCTCTTCCGTTTGAACATGCTTCCTGCTGACGCTCCAGATGGAGTTCAGTTCGTGCAGGCTGCGGGTTTCGGGCGGGCAATCCTGTGCCGAGAGCGGTACCCAATGGAAAGCAATTCCATCCAGATAATCCGCCACCCTCCCCACATCCATCAGATCCTGCCTGGTTGCCCTTCGTTTCTCACCGGAAAGCACATCCACAATTTCCACGCCGCAGCCATCCGTCCCCAGGTAACTGTGATTTCCATCCAGCGGCAGGTCATAATCCGCCGTACAACCTGCCAGCGTATAAGCGGAAGGTGCTTTGGCAAGATAATCTTCCACCAAGGTCCCCGGCAAACGCACAATCATGGATTGACGATCCACCTCCGCCCCATGCTCTGCAAACAGGTCCAATGCCTTGCCTGAAGGAAACCGGACTCCCACGTGTTCCAATATATCCAGCGTGGCTGTATGGATTTTCTCAACATCCTGACGCGAAAGAATGTCTACGCGCAGTTTTGGATCACTGATGGAATGAATTTTGCCAGACATGGCTACCCCCCCAACCCCATCAGCCGCTGCGCCAGTCCCACAGCACCAACTGCGTCTTCGGCATAACCATCGGCGCCAATTTCGTCTGCCCAACTGGCTGTCACCGGTGCCCCCCCAACCATCACCCGGATATGATCCCGCATTCCCTCCGCTTCCAATTGGCGGATGACCTCGCGCTGGACGGTCATGGTGGTGGTCAGCAATGCAGACATTCCCAATAATTGTGCCCCGGTCTCCCGAATTTTTGCAATAAAAGCCTCCGGTGAAACATTAACCCCCAGATCATAGACCTGGAATCCGTTAACTGCCAACATTGTTCCAACCAATGATTTGCCAATTTCATGGATATCCCCCTGGACGGTGCCAATTACCACCCTGCCAGCTGATTTCACCTCCTGCTGGCGTTTTTTTAACTCCGGCTCCAAAACTTGCATGGATCGCTCCATGCAGCGGGCAGCAATCACAAGGTTGGGCAGAAAACATTCCCCATTGGAGTACTGCTCGCTGATGATGTTCATCCCAACCACCAGCCCCTGGTTGATGATATCCAGGGGCTCCCAGCCCATCTCCAAAGCCTGGCGTACACCTTCAACCGTGGCAGAAGGATCCCCCTCAACAATTGTGTTGGCGATCTGGTTAAAGACTTCGTTCTTCATGCGTTCTCTTCCTCCTCCAATTTTGGCAAGTGATCCAATCCCCATTGTCTGGCTGTTCTTAAAACAATTGCATACAATTCGCGTCGAACCTCAGCCGGGACGCCATTGGGTTGGTATTTTTTCAACAGCCGCGGAATCAGGTCGTGGGCTCTTTGATGAGCAGCCATACCACCTGCCATTTCCCACTGCTCAAGGGAACCGCGATCCACCACGGGTGAAGGCAGATAAAGTTCCTTTGCAAACCAATCCCGGGTATGCGTCCGTTCCAGGAAATCTGCCTGGTGTGGATTCGTCTGCAGCTGATCCAGTCCAAGGGTATCTTCACGAATTGTCATTCCAGAGCCAAACCGCCGGGCATAACCAATTAATTCCGCATCCACAATTAATTTCTCAAGACTCTGGCAGCGGAGAAAATCAATCATCCCAACACCGGAAACCATGCTGGCTCCAGCCAGGATTGCCAGCAGTACTCCCCCCATGGATTCCGCACCTGCCTGCATATCCAACATTTTTCCGTCTGTCGATCCCATATACGTGTGGGTTGGCAGACCCAAATACCTGCCCACTTCCACCGTGGCAAGGTCAATCAACCAGGTGGCAGGGTCTCCCATTGGAGTGGATCCGTGACGCATATCGGTTACCGCGGGTGCCCCGCCCCAAACAATCGGCGCACCCGCCCTGGTTTGTTGATGGATGACCAGTCCACTCAAATTTTCAGCCGTATGCTGTACGACAGATCCCAGCAGGGTGACAGGTGCAGCGACACCAGCCAGTGGCATGGATACCAGTTCGGCAGGAACCCTTCTTGCAGCACAATCCATCAGGTTCTGGCAGGTCAATTCACTCCACAGGAGCGGCGGGGATGGACAGATGTCAAAGATCGCCAACGGACGTTCTTCCAAGCGCTCTCCACTCCCGGCAACCACGGACAGCAGTTCCCACATCACATTCCATCCCGCCCGTGTAAAAGCTCCTGTAACAATCGGTTTTTTCATGTAATTTAAAGCCACATACAATCGGTATAAATCCCCCATTTGCGGAGGAACGTCCTGACAAATAAACGCGGTACTCTGCGCGTCCAAATGTTGGAGTGTTTCCACAAGCTTGACAAACTGAACCAGGTCACCGGTGAGAGGAGCGCGCTGACGCCCGGTAGCATGGTCAAGGATCGTGACAGCAGCAGAACCCGGGTCAAAGTACGTGGTATTACTGCCATAAGTGATGATCGGCTTGCCATCGAGAGAATACAACAAAAATTGGGCAGGGGCAGTTTTTAAAGCCATTTCCACCAGGGGCGCCGGGATGCGGGCAACCTGGGTATTGCGATTGACCAATGCGCCTGCTGCTTCCAATAAATCCAGGGCACCTTCATGGTGGACGCGTACCCCGGGATTTTCCAGCACCTGTAAAGCCTCATCGACTACTTGCTTAATAACAAAGGGTTCCAGTACCTGTAAATGTAATTGGCTCATCCATGATTTCCTGTACGGGGGAATACCTGTGATTATACCCTGCCATGCTTGCGAAAGCCCCCCCTTCCAATGTAAAATACAATCATTCTTAATAAGGAGATTGTTTGTGGTAACGCTAATTAATATACCCATCCTTGAATTTGTTGCCAAACCAAACCATTTATTCAGCAAAAAATGGCTGTTACTCACCAGTGGGAATTACTCGCTTGGGCAGTACAATGCCATGACCATCAGCTGGGGAAGTATCGGTGAAATATGGGCAAAACCCTTTATCCAGGTTGTTGTCCGCCCCACCCGCCACACCTTCGGATTTATGGAAGAATATCCCACATTCACCGTCTGCGCTTTTCCGGAGGAATATCACAGTGCCCTGGCTTTACTGGGAAGCAAATCCGGGCGAGATGGCAATAAAATCAAGGAATCCGGATTAACACCAGAACCATCACTTGCTGTTGCTGCTCCCGGATATATCGAAGCTGAACTGATCCTGGAATGCAGAAAAATCTACTGGCAAGACCTGGAGCCTAATCAATTCCTGGATCCGGAGATTGAAACACACTATTCCCGCAAGGATTACCACCGCATTTACTTTGGAGAGATCTTATCCATCCGGGGAACAGATGCATATTATCAAAATGAGCAATAAAAAGGAAAAGGAGCGAAGATGTCATCATCCAATCTGGTCTTTGAAAAAGTGATCAAATCGTCCCCGGCAGACGTGTTCCGGGCTTTTACAACCCCGCTTGGCTACCAGGAATGGCTGTGCTGGCATGCATCAGTCATGCCCCATCCCGGAGGTCCTCTCCATCTCGTCTGGGCAAACAGTTACTTTACCAGCGGGTATTACCTGGAACTGATACCCGCTCAAAAAGTCACCTTCACCTGGTTTGGCAAAGGTGATCCTGCCCCAACAACAGTGGAAGTCGTCGTGCGGGAAGAGATTGGGCAAACCCGGGTAATTCTTACACACAGGGATCTTGGAAGCGGTTCCGAATGGAATCCTTCCCGCGAGGAAATATCCCGCGGGTGGGAGAGGAACCTGGAGAACCTGGTCTCGGTTCTGGAAACCGGCAGGGACCTGCGCCAGATAAACCGACCCATGTTGGGCATATCTGATATAAACGAGCTGGATTCAGTCACTGCCAGCAAACTGGGTGTCCCTGTCCAGGCAGGTCTTGTGGTTGGCACTCCACTGGATGGCTTCGGTGCCATGCTGGCAGGGATGAAAAAGGGCGATGTGCTGGTGGAACTGGCAGGTGTACCTATCAATCATTATGCCGCTTTCCATACGGAAATGCAAAAACATACCGCTGGTGAAACCGTGCCAGTGGTTGTCTACCGCGGCACGGAAAAATTGTCCCTTTCTGTTTCTCTCTCCCATCCACCCATCCCCGAACCCCCTGCAACGGCTGTTGACCTGGCGAACGCCCTTCGTGCCCAAACCAGGCAGGCGGACATGGAACTTGAAAAATGCTTCGATGGAGTCTCCGAAGAACAAGCAGCCTGGGCACCCGCACCTGGTGAATGGTCAGCCCTGGAAGTACTGGCACATCTCATCCAGGTGGAAAGAGACCTGCACACAGTGATCCAGACGACGCTTGCAGACCAGATCTATGAATGGACGGATAATGCCCCTGCCAGAATCTCCGGGACAGTCTCCATTTATCCAACCGTCCCTGCTTTGATAGAGGTGTTAAAACAAACGGAAGATGAGACATACGCCATTGTTGCCGATCTCCCGGATCAGTTCGTCCAGCGAAAAGCAAGCTTCTGGAGCTTTGCACAGATGATGCTGTCCATCACATCCCATACCATCAGCCACATTGCACAAATCCGTTCTGCATTGGGAAAAACGAAATAACTGGAAACCTGAGGCGCAACCATGTTTCTACCAACCACGCCGGAAGAACTGGCAGCCCTTGGCTGGGATGTTTTGGATGTGATTCTGGTCACCGGGGATACATATATCGATCATCCATCCTCCGGTACAGCCGTGATTGGAAAAATCCTCCACAGTGCGGGCTACCGGGTTGGAATCATCGCCCAACCGGATATCACATCCCCGGCAGAGATCACCCGGCTGGGAGAGCCGCGCCTGTTCTGGGGCGTTACCGGCGGTTGCGTGGATTCAATGGTGGCAAATTACACCGCTACAAAACGGAAACGGAAATCGGATGATTACACACCCGGCGGAGAAAACAACCGCCGTCCGGACCGGGCGGTGATTGTCTATGCCAATGCCATACGGAAATATTTCAAAACCACAAGACCGATTGTCCTCGGGGGAATTGAGGCAAGCCTGCGCCGGGTTGCCCATTACGATTACTGGGATGATAAAATCCGCCGATCCATCCTGTTTGACTCAAAAGCGAACTATCTCCTTTATGGGATGGCGGATGATTCCATCCTGGAATTTGCCAACACCCTGGCATCCGGAACATCCCCTGAATCCATCCGGGGTTTATGTTTTATTTCCAAACAACCCCCGGAAGGGTACCTGGAACTGCCCGCATTTGAAACCGTGGCTGAAGATAAACACGCATTCATTGAGATGTTTCACACCTTCTATCAGAACAATGATGCAATCACAGCCCGGGGATTGTACCAGCGCCATGGTGACCGTTTCCTGGTGCAAAATCCACCTGCCTATCCATTATCTGAAGCCAGGCTGGATGAAGTGTATTCCATTGAATTTGAACGGGCGGTCCACCCTCACTATGCCAGACAGGGGCATGTCAAAGCCCTGGAAACCATTCAATTTTCCATTACCACCCACCGTGGATGTTATGGCGAGTGTAACTTCTGTGCAATCGCCGTCCATGAAGGGCGAACCGTCCAATCGCGCAGCCCCGAATCAATCATAGCAGAAGCAGCAAGGATCACCCGCCTGCCTGGTTTCAAGGGGATTCTCTCCGATGTTGGCGGACCGACTGCCAATATGTATGGATGGGAATGTTCAAAAAAGCTCAAACAGGGAAGTTGTGCTCACAGGCGGTGTCTGACACCCGAACGATGCCAGTTGATGCGCCCCAATCACCAACCGCAAATTGCGTTATTGCGCGAATTACGAAAAATACCCGGAATTCGAAAAGTGTTCGTTGCTTCCGGAATCCGCTATGATCTCATCCTTGCCGATAAGCCGCATGGACGCGCCTATCTCCGCGAAATTGTTCAACATCACGTCTCGGGTCAAATGAAAATTGCTCCGGAACATTCCGAAGACAAGGTTCTGAGGCATATGGGAAAGCCGGGACGTGATTCCCTGCTGAAGTTTAAGACCATGTTTGAGACATTATCTGCCGAGGCTGGTAAAGAGCAGTACCTGACCTATTACCTGATCGCCGCCCATCCGGGCTGCACCGAAGAGGATATGCGCCGGATGAAAACCTTCGTCAGCCAGAAATTACACATCCACCCGGAACAGGTGCAGGTATTTACGCCCACCCCATCCACCTATTCCAGCCTGATGTACTATACAGAAATGGACCCTTTTACGGGGCAACCGATTTTTGTTGAAAAGGACCTCCGGCGAAAATCCACCCAGAAAGAGTTGATTGTGAAATAAAAAAGCAGGCGGGCTACTGTGAGATACCCGCCTGCTTTTTCGGTTCATCAATCCGGTTTACTTGACAGCCTCAATTGCCTTGATTTGCGCCTGGCGGGCAAAATCGGTTGCAACTGCCAGGATGCGCAGTGCTTCCTCCGGGTTGTGGAAACCCATGCTGTTTTCTGCAGCAATGAAATCCCATCGTGCCTGTGACTGGCGGTGTAATTGCCGCGCCTCGTCAATCAATGCGGCATCAGCATTTGGGTCTCCTGCAGCCGTCTTGATCGCCGCAATGGCATCCACAAGAGCATTCTCGCAATTTTCCATGGTTGCCCAAACCTGCCCCTGAATTTCTGTAACCCGTTCAACCACATAATCCACATCGGTATGGCATGCTCCACAGGTTTCAGAAGGTCGCAGTAACGGGCTCATCACGTTATGGGTTGAAAATTTGACAGCCCCGTCCCTTGTGTAAGGCATGTGGCAATCCGCACATGCGACCCCGGCGTTAAAATGGGTCGATCCGGCAGAAAACAATTCATAATCCGGGTGCTGCATCTTGATGATTGGGGCACCTGAATCCGCATGGGTCCAATCGGTATGTCCCACTTCGGCATAGTAATCCATGATTCCTTCAATCCGGGTCCCGTTATCCCAGGGGAAGGTCAGGTAATTGGTGTCTTTCTGGAAATAATATTCAACATGGCAATTTGCGCAAACAACAGTACGCATCTCCTGCCGGGTGAATTTTGTCCAATCCAATCCCTGCTCTGCCAGTGCTTCCTCCAAGGCAGGGTTGGTAACAACCAGCCGCATGGTATTGGCTTCGTGGCAATTGGCGCAGCCGATCGGTTCCGTCACCCGGGCAGTCAACTCGGTAAATTTCATTGCATCATACGTTGCCATTCCCATCTCCGCCCACAGGCTGGGATTGCTGGAGGATTTGCAGGAATAGCAGGTACCGGGTGTGGCATCCGATAGACGGGGAGTGTTTCGCACGTCCGTCAGCGAGTTCATATGCCCGCGGTCTTCGGAGTACCCTTTGCTAAAGGAATAACCGGCAAATAATGTTCGCAGGCGGGGGTCCACATCCAGCTTTTCCACCGGTTCTGAACCGCCAAACGTTGTCCGCATTTGATTGGTTTCGGTCAGCAGCAACGTGGTGTACTGATTTGGGAAGTTCAATCCCCACTTGGATGAATCCGGTTCCATGGCTGCAATTTCCACCAGGGGCTGAACTCCCCTCTTTTCAATGGGCTGGTTCTTCATGAAGATAAGAATTCCAATAATGGCAGCTGCGAGGACGACGATAATGACGGTTAAAATGATGGGGACCAGCTTTGGATTCTTCATTTTTTCTCCTCAAGTAATATGGATGGTCCATACATTCCTTTATCTTGATATGGAAGAATGGAAATCCCGCGAGCGCCATGAGCAACATCGCGGTGACAATCAAAGCAATGGCGTTCTGCATCCGGCAGCCCATCAGCAATCATGGACACTGTTTCCGCGTGGCAGCGAAGGCAATTCTCCTGGATGATTTCCTGTGTATGGGGTTTCGCGCGCAGGGGTTCGGGGATATTTCCGAGCGTAAAGTGAAATACGTGGTTGGCGCCGGATACCATTTTTGTCCAGTATTTCGGGATGAATGCGTGCGGTGTATGGCAGTCATTGCATACGGCAACCCTTTGATGGCTGGAGTGATACCAGCCCTCATAGACTGCATCCATGACATGGCAGTTGTTACAGGTCGTTGGGTCATTTCCAAGGTAGGTTGTAAATTCCGTGGCATATAACCCAACAGCCAGAACCGCAACCAGCGCAATGAGTCCAACGATCAGGGGAAGTTTCATAAAATCCTCTTAGAGTGTGCAATGCATGGGGTGGACAATCTGTGGGTGGTATCCTGGCAAATTCCCAAGGAAATAATCACACCCTATGGATGATGTTCAATTACCAGCGGGATAAGACTTTAAAAATTATAGCAAAGAATATCCACGCAATGCAATGATTTTTGTCATGATTTTTCCGCCCAACAAAATACCCCCTTACAAATATCCTGCAAGGGGACGTCAGTCAAATGTTTGGAGTTATTGTAATTCCTGCCCGTTCTGGTGTTGCCAGAGCTTAAAGTCCCGCAGGATGGAGTCACCGATAAACTCCCTCAATATGGAATTGTCCGGCACTAACTGCGGATCCAATGGTTGGAACCACTGGAGAAAGCTCAACAACCGCTTGGCTTCCACATACTCACGCGTTCCATGCGGAACCTGTCGCAGCAAAGGCTCTACCAGGGGACCCAGGAGGGAAAGCTCAAACACCAGTGCTGAGTTAAACATGGCGTCAGCATTTTCCTGGTAGGGGAAGATATGCCTTTTTTCACCCCGCCGCACCATTTCCCACCGCTCAATGGTTTGCTGGGCGGAATAACCCCGTTCGCGGGCATCCCGCAGTATTCGGCGAATCAGCCGGGAATCTGTTGTGGAAATCCTGTTGTAGCGATCCAGATTGAGCTGAGTCAGGCAGGATACATAAATTCGAAAGGTTTGATCCGGGGAAATTGAACCGAGCAGTTCCGGGTTCAACCCATGAATTCCCTCCAGGATAATCAACTGTCCGGGGACGAGATCCATCACCTCACCAGGTTCGCTCATCCCGGTTTTAAAGTTGTAATGCAGCAATTGGACTTCCTCCCCTGCCAACAGCCGCTTAAGGTGATCCTGCATGACAACTGTATTCAGCGCCCCCATGGATTCATAATCGCGTTTTCCATCCTCATCCAGCGGAGTTTTATCCCTGTCCACAAAATAATTATCCATTTCCAAAGCAAATGGCGAAAGCCCTTGCGCCAGGAGTTGAACAGCCAGCCGCTTGGAAAAGGTCGTTTTCCCCGAGGATGAAGGCCCGGCAATCAATACAATCCGAGCCTGGTCCGCCCGCTTGACAATTTGCTCTGCAATTTCAGCAATCTGTTGTTCGTGCAAGGCTTCGGAGATTAAAATGACTTCCTTTGCCCGCCCGGCTTCAATGGCTGCATTCAATGCACCCACACTTTCAATTCCAAGCCGGGTCAGCCATTGTTCATATTGCCGGAAGGCAGTCAGGAGCTTGGGATATGCCGGCATGGGCAAAAGCAAATCCGGAGAATGCCGGCGCGGGTATTGCAGAACAAACCCCTCCTGCAAGGGTCTCAGTGCGAACCATTTTAAAAACCCGGTGGAAGGGACCATGTACCCGTGATGGTAATCCTGGTGATCTTTCAGGCGGTATAATACCAGCATGTCGCGGCGGCGATATTTTAACAACTGCACCTTATCGGTGTAATTTTTTTGTTGGAAATATACAATTGCTTCACTCAGGGGCACCAGTCGCCGTTCCAATGGTAGATCCTCAGCAACCATCTGGTGCATGCGTTGTTCCAATTTTTCAATTTCTTCCAGTGTGAGAGCACCATTCTGAACCTTGCAGAAGAAACCGCCCGACGCCACGGAGTGATCCACCAGCAGCATCATGTCCGGGTAAAGTTCTTCAAAAGCAGCTTCAAGCAGAAAGGTGATCGAACGGCGGTATATCCGGGCGCCATCCGCATCCGCCATGGTAACCGGCGTCACCCTGGCATCCATGCTGATGGGGTAGGTCAATTCCCGCAATTCATCATTGACAACTGCACCAACAACCTGGGGGGTGTGCCACTCGGGCAGGGAGCGCAGAAAATATCCCACGGCAGTACCACGCGGTCCGCACAGGACGCGTCCATCAGGAAGATGGATTTCAACCGTGGGACGCTTTTCACAGAGTTGAATGGATGGTTCATTGGTGGAAAACATGGTCATTATTCCTTGCTTTTTATTTCCCCGGGGGGACAAATAGTATATCCGTTTCGTCCAAAAACTGCAAGCTGGCTTCCTATCATTCCACGATCCACTGGTAAACAGTCATATTCGTCCCTCCCAGTTGGGTGGATACGGCTCCACCAGTCTGGTAAACAACCGGTTTCCCGGAAGGAAGGGTTGCATACCAATCCGGAAAGACCACCAGGTAATCAGCGCCTTGTTGATCCAGGTAATCTGATAATTGCATTTCATCGCAGATAAAGGGAACAACCTCCGGGGAAATTAATCCAGCCAGGTCAAGAATCCTGCGATTGCCATAATAGCCAAGCGCACCAATATCATGTGCCGCGATTATAGCATCTGGAGGGGTCTCAGCAGCAATCCACTGGGCGCTTGCCACCATTTCTGTCTGTATCACACCCACATCCCGGGCATACGAATTTGCTCCCAAAACACAAAACCCCATTGTTATCAATCCGACCAGGATAATATACGCAAACCGCAACCGCTGGATCCAGGCTGCTGGTACTCGAATTTCCTGAGCCATTTTAAGGAGTCCATAAACGCCAATCAGAAAAAAAACCGGCATTGCTGGCATCAAATATCGCCCATGTTGATAGGTCACCGGGAGACGGATGGCGTAAATCAATGTATATCCCAGCCACCAGACTCCCATACCCAGAACGGCAATTTTTTCCTTTGCAAGGGGTTCAATCCAGGCTTTCGTCCCGGATTGAACTCCTGTCAATACACCATTAACCATCTTCCAGGCGGCATGAAGCCAACCCGGAACCAGCAGCACACCCACACCCACCATTGGCAGGCTGATCAATTTCAGCATCCGAAGCCAGAATGGTGTTTCCACCATGATGGAATATTCCGCCTGCTTGGCAAAGAATGTATTCGGAAAGACGCTCCCCGCCAGGTGCCAGTTAAAAATCAGATAGGGTATGACGAATAACACTGCTCCTGCCAACACAAGCAGGATCTGGATTGTTTTTCTGCGGATATTCCTTCCAGAGAGGATAGCCAGCAAACCGGGTGGACCCAGCAGGGTGATACCATCCGGGCGGATCCAGATTGCGAGACCCACCGCCATGCCAGCAACCAGGTATAACAATGATCCGGATTCCTTTTTTTCAGGTTTTCCTGGTTCGGCATGATTGGCTACTGCAATGGCAAGCATCAGCCAGAAGACAAATACTGCCATCAATCCCTGTAATATCGTTTCCATTCCAGACAAGGCAGCCCAGACAAGATGCCACTCAAAAACCATTAAGAGCCCTACCCAGGGGAACCTGGATATCGGATGATTGGGCAATAGTTGATGAATGATTCCCTGGCTGAACAGGGCAATTACAAACAGGCTTGCTCCTCCCAGTAAAAATGTCCACCCAAAAGGCGGATCTCCTCCCAGAAGAAAGCCCCCCGCAAGCAGAAACGACCAAAGTGGAGATGTGGAACCGGCGGATTTCACGCCCGGTATGAATGACCATTCCCCCCGGGTTGCCAGGTTGCGGGCATAGGTCTGGTGTATCCAGGAGTCATCGAGTGGAAACCCAGAATATCCCTGCCATCTGGTTGTCAATAAAAAGACCGTCATAATACCAAGTACAGCCAACAGCAGGATGCCCGCTTCCTTCAGACTGGTTTGAAATCGTGGGAATCGGAGGGATTTCATGGGCAATCCCTTACAAAATAATACAGGAAGTCCCCGCCATCAAATCTCAGCTCCAGCCCGTTTTGTGTCCCCGGTTGTGAAAATAATTCCATGAGCCCCTTGGGGAGATCTCTGTCAACCAGAATATCCCTGGCGCCGTAGCGGCAGGCAACCTGGATGAGAGTATCCGTATCCCCATATGGTATGACAATCGCCTTTCTGCCAGTGGCAGCAAAAAAACCTGGCGGTTCGTTAATCATGACGGGAGTGTCCATTCCAATATGCCACTGGCTCAGGGTGGCATCCATCCTCTGATAGACACGCCGATCCTGCTCCCATAAGGGTTCAGCGGGGTTGGGTCCAATCACCCGCAGATAATAAATAAACCCGGTTGCAAAAACGGTGATTAGAATTAAACCGCTCCCCAAGACGCGAAATGACTGGCTTGCATCCCAACCGCGCTTTTGACTGAAAAACCGGATGGATTCTTCAAATCCAATCACCGCCAGGACCCATACCAGTGGCTGCAAGGCTGCACTGGAATGAAGGTATCCTCCTCGTGCCCCGGAAAATGGAAATACCAGCGTCATCACCGCCAGGGTTGTCAGCCACATGATCAATCCAGCCCAAACAATAGTGTGCCTGCGCAACTTCCAACCCCCAACAGCCGCCAGAGGCAGCCAGAACACCAACCCCTGTACTCCCAATAAAGTTTTAATATTCATCCACAATGCCTGCAAGCGCGCCATCAGTGCCGCCCAAATACCGCCAGCCCACCAGTTCGTAAAATTTAATACACTCCTGGCTGGGTAGGCAAAGGTTTGATCATATTCAGTCAGCCAGATTGTGAGACTGCCGCCCGGCGGAAGAAAACTGCCAAAAGTCAGAAAATTTCGCCCCAGCCACCATCCCATGACCGCCAGGTATCCGCAGACCAGCAACCCTCCTGACGCCAACATCGACCAGGTTTGCAGGTTGCCGTCCTTCCACTGCCGGAAGTTGATCATCAGCCATAGCCCAAAACCGGCTGCCAGCCAGATCAATCCATCCGCCCGGGAAAGGTGCATCATTCCCGCCAGCACTCCCAACATTCCAAAACCAGCCAGGTGTTTTTGACAGTATTTAATCTTTTCTGTTGACCGAATGTTCAATAAGCCAGTCCGGTTCCCCAACATCAGGAACAGGGTTCCAAAGACCATGTACAGACCAAAGGTTTCCGGTAACGTCAGAAGTGTCAGATAATATCCGGGAAAAACAGCCAGCAAACCAGCCATCCATGCCCGCCTGTGCCTCTGATTCTCCATTGCTTTCTCATCCACAGTGTAAGCCAGGGATGCCGTCAAAGGAGGGATGAAAGCTGCAATCAACAGGAAAATCAGCCGGACAATTCCAAAGGACGAGGTGTGAAACAACCAGGAAGACAACGCCGTCAACAGGGTGGCTGCAGGCATCCAGTACGAATTTGCCGGAGACTCAATGGTGTCCGGATTATTCAGGTAATTCCAGAGATAAGGCTCCACATATTGCCCGGTTGAGGTGAATGCCACACCCGACGTATAGTAATACTCAGCATCCATATAGCCCGGAATGCGCTGGATCATTGCTGCAATTCCATATACCAACACAGCCGCCAGAAACAGGACATAACCTCGATACCGGTTCATCTCAATCTGCCGACTGTAACCAACTAGGGTTCCTCAAACTGGTCAATCCATGTGGCAGGTGGATGGGTAGCCCACCAGCGGATCCAATACAGACCCAGGAGAAGAACAGAAATCAATGGAAAGAACATTACCGGGCTTTGTTGGGGGGAATCGCCTGGACCAAGGGTGACAAGAAAAATTCCCCACAATCCAACCAGCAGAACCAACATCAGGATGACGTTAACCCACCCACCACCTGCAGACCAGCGATCCTGTAGCCCTTTCATTAGAAGTACCAGTGCCGGAAAGACAACAATGAAATTGCCAGGGTCTGTCTGAATTCCGCTCCACTGGCTGAGGACAAGCGTCAGGCTGACCGTCCAGAGAAATGCCCGATTTTCTGCTTTCCGATGGATAAACCATTCCGTCAAGAGAATGAGACCCACCATTGCTGATAACGCATAGCCCAGTCTTTGCCCAATTCCCGGCAGCCATTCAGCAAATGCCGCACCAGGTGTGCCAGGAGGGTTGTAACCGGGATACCGCAGCACTTCCCGAATATTTTGCAGGATCCAATCCGGAACGAGCAGTGCAACAGAGGTTGATAGGATCGCAAGAGTGGCGAAAAACCATCCGACAATCTTCCATCGCCGCCTGGCAATCGCCCAGATCAGGATATAGACAGTGATCAGAATGACCACTTGCGGTTTCATGGTTGAAAATGCCAATAAAACACCTGCCAACTCCTCATGGCGGGCACGGATCGCCAGGATCACCCCTGTAAGCATCAACGCAACCAGTATGACAGCGTTTCCATTGATTAACGGTCGAACTGCATGGTACCAGGTTATTGAAAATAGAAAAAACACCGCAAGGACAACGAGTCCAGGTCGCCAACGCATGATTCGAAGACATAACAAGGACATCAACACCAGGCTGATTTCCAGCAGGGTCATCCATGCCGCCCGGGCAATATTAAAATCATCCACAAACGCGAATGGAAGAAAGATAATGATGGAATACAAGGGGTAGGCAACCCTTAACTCATGTTCCCCTGCCACGGCAGGTCTGCCATAGACCATTTCCTGGATCTGAAGTGCAGTCTCATCTGAGTATGGGCTGATCCCATCTTCAATCAGGCTCTTCGTCCCCACCCAATGAACCAGGAAATCCGTTCCCCCCGGATTTTGCACGGCATACCGATAGTTGGCATACCCGACTCCCCCCAATACCGCCAGTGCCAACAGGATGGCACCAATCCAGGCAAGGTTTGATGATTTTCTCCGATTTCGCACTTGCTTACTTCCTCCGATGGTGAAACAGGACTTCGTCTATTATAATTCATGCAACTTCATCCATTTCCTTACACCTGCTCAACAACCATGAGAATCAAAGTTTCCCTGGCACAACTCCAAATACAATTCGGTCAACCGGAGCAAAATCTTGCCCGGGCAGAACTGATGATCCAGGCAGCAGCCCGGCAGGGCAGCAAGGTGATTCTCTTGCCGGAACTGTGGACCACCGGTTATGATCTGGCTCATTCCCAACAACATGCTGATACCAACCAGAAACTCCAGCCAATCCTTGCAGCACTTTCCAGCACACATAAAATCTGGATTGGCGGCTCGTTAATTACCCGGCAGGATGGCAAAATCTTCAACACCTTCTTCCTGCACAACCCTGCCGGTTTGGAGGCGGCATGCTACTCAAAGCTGCACCTTTTTGGCTTGATGCAGGAAGAGCAGTATTTCACACCCGGAGCAGCGCCGGTCTCCACTCCAACCCCCTGGGGTTCCACCGGGTTGTCCATTTGCTATGACTTGCGGTTTGCAGACCTTTTTGCCGCGTATGCCCTGCAGGGCTGCCCGCTTGTATTCTTATCTGCTGAATGGCCTGTCCGGCGCATCCTCCATTGGGATGTGCTTACCCAGGCTCGAGCAGTTGAATTCCAGATGTTCCTGACAGCTGTGAATGCCGTTGGGGAAATTGGAAATGCAGTTTATGGGGGACGCAGCGTCATCGTTTCGCCTTGGGGAGAGGTCATTGCCCGCGGTAGTGATCGCGATGAGGAACTGGTCACTGCGGAAATTGATCTGAATGAAGTGGAACGAGTACGCAAGCACATGCCGGTGCTGCGCGACAGGCGTACAGATTTGTTCCCGGACTCGCTTTAAATATCAGTGACCCGTTGTTTGCCCCAAACCAATTGAATCCGGTCGCACAGAACGGGATAGCTGGTGGAAGACCAGGTACTCGCCAATTTTTCTTTCCTTCCACGACAATCCCATTTCCAGGAATTTCTCCCTGAGATAATCTTCCAGGGCTGGATTGCGGGTGGTGATGTAGGCAACATGATCCGCTTCATTCACCAGCTGTTCATACGGCTCATACCGATCATCCCGCTCTGTATAACGAAAATCCGGGTGATATGGCAGGCGGGGGATAAAGATGAGTTCCTCCTGGGATTGGAACGCCAATGGATAGGAAACCCAGTAATTGGTGTAGCCCCTCATCTCCTGTTCCGTTTTCAGGAATGCAATCAAATTATCCATTTCACGGTGATCCACCCGGGCAGGTTCATAAAATTGGGTGGTCAACCCGGGGGGATTGACATTTGCACACTGGATATTACCCCAGATCTGGAATACCAGGATAACAGCCAGTGGAATCCATCCCCACCGAAAGCGGTTCACCCACTCCTGGAAGACATAGGCAGCAATCAGCACAAGGAAGAAAAATGCCGGTAGAAAATACCTGCCGGATGGATCCACCCCAAAGGAAGTGAACAGGAACCCCGCCACAAACAAGCCCAGGCACCCCCATATCAGGGAAAACACGCTCCGGGCTTCAGTATTTTTTCGTATATTCCTGATGGCTGTAATCATCACGCCCGTCCAAATGACAAGGACGAATGGAATCAGAGGCAGCGCCAGCCATTGAACTTCCCATGGGGGGCGCATCCCAATGGCTGCTGGAACACCCAGAACCACAAAATTCACAAGATGCTGGATAACCCGGGAGAAATATCCGCTACTTTCAACTGCCACAGCTGAACCAAACATCTCCTGGATTAATAACCCCAAATCATGGTTAACAGCAAAGACAATCCAGGGAGAGGCACCAACTGCGCTGCCAAGAAGAATCCAACTCAACCCGGCAGCACAGAACTTCCAACCGCGGTACTGGATCAGTACGACAGCCAGGAACAAACCAACCGGCAGGATGTAAATCCCGGTCAATGCATTTGCCCATATCCCCAACCCGGCAACCAATCCAAACAGGATGAACAATGCTGCCAGTTTTTTAGCAGAAGGAATTTCCTGCTTAACCAGGTAATTTCGGATCCTCCAGCCAAGCCACAAAATAATGTTGCCCAGCAGAAGCGCTTCTCCATACCCCCCCAAACTGGCTGTAGTATATAAAGTCATGTTGACCGGGGGGATTGCCAGGAGCGCCGCACCGATCAATCCTGCCTTTTCGCCAAACCAATCTTTCAGAACAAGGAATGTTGTTATAATCGTTCCTATATATAGAATGGTCTGAACCAACCGGATCACCCAGATATTCTGCCCGAAGAGGGCAAACCCGGCAGCAACCAGCCAGGCATCCAGGCTCCCCATGTATGCCTGACCATAGAAAAAGATGGGGCGTTCTCCCTGGAGAATGTGCCGTGCCATCAAGGCGACAATGGCTTCATCTGAGTTAAATGGAACAACTTCTGCAATCATTAACCAGGCTTTCCACCCAGCTGCTGCCGTCAATATTAAAAATAGGATCAGCCAATTTTTCCAATGTGATTTCATCGCCTTGATTGTACCCACAAAACACATCCAATGAAACAATTTTTACAGAAAATGATACCTGGAATGAACAGGCTGGCTCCCCACCTGGTAATTGGTCTCATTTCTGTATTTTACTTGATTGGGATTCGTTCAGTACCTTTCCATCCTGACGAAGCCACCCATATCTATATGAGCCGGGATGTTGAACTGTTTCTATCCAGCCCCCTGGATCTTGCATGGAACTCGGACACGCCAGTAACACCCGCGATGCGATACCGCCTGATTGATGCTCCCATGACCCGATACCTGGTTGGACTTGGCAGACTGGTATTCAACCTTTCACCCTTATCAGCCGATTGGGATTGGAGCAGCAGCTGGTCAGAAAATCAGCAGAATGGTGCGATGCCATCCGATCAGTTGCTTTGGGTGGCAAGAGCATCCAATGCCATCCTGTTCCCGTTCACGCTCTACCTGATGTATCAATCCGGTACCCTCCTTGCTGGTTCCCTGGGAGGTTGGCTGGCAATTGCATTGAGTGCCGGCAATGCGTTGCTCTTGCTTCATACCCGCCGGGCAATGTCGGAAAGTGCTTTATTCTTTTTTACTTGCTACATCATCTATGCAAGCCTGAAATGGGAAAGGAGAAAATGGCTGCTTGGGTTTCTCCTGGCATTGGCGGTCAGTTCCAAGCATTCTGCCATTGCCATGTTGCCATTGATAATAAGTGCAATCCTTGTGGATAACTCCATAAATAAACAAACCTGGAGGAATAAACTCCTCCAACTCCTGGGTACGGGGATGGCTTTTCTGGCTGCTTTTGCATTCTTAAATCCTGTTTTCTGGCAGCACCCAGTCAAGGCACTCCTAACCTCATCCAGTTTAAGGACTGATTTATCCACCAGGCAGGTTCAAGAGATCGGGTTGATTGCCCCCCAGCTCACACTTGTCAACCCCGGCGAACGAATTGTGGCAGCCATTGCCCAAAGCTTCTACGCCCCACCAGCCATCAGTGATGTTGGAAACTACATCAATGCACAGCAGGAATCCACAATCCGTTACCTCTCCAATCCTATCCACAATATTGGACGGGATTGGATCTCGGGTTCTATCGGATTGATCTTCCTCATCTCTGGTCTTGCAATGGCTATGCGCAGCCTCTGGGCGAATACCCCCCGACCATGGCATATCCTCTTCCTGCTGATTTCCTTTTTGGGATGCCTGCTGTTTTACCTGATTTTCATCCCCCTTGCCTTCCAACGATATGTCATTCTTCTCTTTCCGTCAGGAATCCTGCTGATTGATTATGCAATCGTCACTCTCGTCGCGAGATTACATTCCCGGTCAACAAAAAAATCCGGTGCAATTCCCACGAATCGCACCGGATGAACTTCCATTCAGTCTGCACTAGATATTTCGCTGAAATACGCGGTGATTCTTATAAGGAACCCCACCCAGGTTAATCAAATCACGGCGCATCTGGATTGCAGTTTCCGCCACCTGGGTCATTTCCAGGTGCTGGAATCCATAATCTTTCACCGTTTTTTCCAGTTCAGTATACATCAGTGCCGTGCCGCCCCGTCCCTGGAATTCAGGCAGAACGCCCACCCCATTTCCGGAAACCCATTTGGTTCGTTTCAGTTCCAGCATCATATCAGCAATACCCCAGGGAGTCAGCCTGCCGCCAGCGCGCTGCAGGGCAGCCGAAATATCCGAAAAGCCGAACAGGAACCCCACTGCTTCGCCATTATGTAGAATGATCTTGATCAACCGGGGATCAGCCACCATAATGATCGCATCCAACTGGAACTGCACCTCACGTTCTGTAAATGGATAATACTCCCAGTTGTTAACAAAGGCTTTGTTATACGTCTGACCAATTCGCCACGCCCACTTTTTTAGCTCGGAACGTTTTTCAAAGTTCCTTACCTCAAACGTACCTCTTTCAACAACACGCCTGGCAATCTCCCGGGCTTTTTCCGGCAAGGTAAAATTATCCTTGTAAAGGTAACAGGACACAAAGTCCACCTTCTTCTCAAACCCGGCATTCTCCAGCAAGGTCTTGTAATAGGCATGGTTGTAATTCATCATAATCATCATCTGCCGGTGCTCAAATCCTTCCACCAGCACGCCATAACCATCAAATGGGCTGAAGCCCTTTGGACCAATCATCCGGGTTAATTTCCGGGCATGCGCCCATTCATATGACCTTTCAAATAATGCATTTGCCACTTCCTGGTCATCCACGCTTTCAAACAAGTAAAAAGCGGCATCCCGGGTCTCATGATACTGGTTGTAAGGAATCAATTCCATGGCTGCAATCCGCCCAACCATCTCTCCATTTTTTCGGGCAACAAAAAAATCTGCCACAGAATGTTCATAAAACGGATGCTTGTCCGGGTTCATCATTGTTTTGATATCACTGATAAATGGCGGCACCCATTGGGGCGTGTTCTTATAAATCCCATAATGAAACATGATAAATTCATTGACTTGCTTTCGATCTCGCACATCAATTTTTTCAACTGTGATCATGACAACCTCTGCAAAAAGATTAAATGATGAATTGAGTATACCCGATATCATTGACAGGGAGATGCTATTCACATCGGATTTTGCGTTATCCTGTGGGCATCCCCATCCAGACAAGCCTTTCCAGTAATTTCCATTTGTCAGCCAGGAACAACCCCAGTCCTGCCCCAATTGCATCAATTCCAATATCCACCCATGTGCCGTTCCTTCCGGGAACAAAAGATTGGTGAAATTCATCCGTAACCGCAAAAAGGACTGCAATCAGGAATGCAGGATATTTTAATTTTGGCATTTTCCCCGGCAAAGCCCGCAGAGTGGCAAGGGATAACAAAGCATAACCAAGCATATGCCCCGCTTTCTTGATCAATACATCCAGGAGATTAAATTGGGGAATTTCTGATGCCGGAAGTGATGAAAAATAATAGATCGCTGTCATCATACAGACAGCAGGACAATACCGGGAGATGGTTTGCCAGAATCCTATTCGCCCCAATTTATTCATGCTGCCAACCCGGTATGGTGTCCAGAAATTCCAGCAGTGATTGATTAACGTTCGCTGGTTGATCCACCATGACTGCGTGCCCCGCTCCAGGAATGGTTATATTCCTGGCTTGCGGTATCTCCCTGATCAAATCCTCCTGGTCTTCCAATCGGATGGTGGTATCCTGGTCGCCACGAATAACCAATACCGGCATTTTAAGAGCCCCAAGTTGTTTCCTGGAATCAAACCGGACAAGCTCCATCATCGCAGAACGATATACAATTGGATCTGCTGCCAAAATTCGCTTCACGGTCTCCTCGCGGAGCCACTCCTGTTGTGAGTGGGGAAAAACCCGGCGTGCAACCAGCTCTGCCTGGGCTGCCGGACCGCGAAAAGTTGTGATCAACCCTCTTCGCAACAGGTAAATCCATTCACTGGCATGATGTGGGCGGAGATGAGAAAACGTGTTCACCAGAACCAATCCGGCAACGATTTCCGGATAATCGATTGCCATCTGTTGTGCAATTGTGCCACCCAACGAATGTCCAATGACAATAACCTTCTCATCAGTACATTCTTGAAGGAATTTTCTGATCAAGTAAGCCACTCCCCGAATGGTCCAGTACGCCCCATGATGTGGTGTCTTTCCGAACCCCGGAAGATCTACTGCAATGGGACGATATCCCGCCTGGCAGAGTGCCTGCAATTGAAATACCCAGGAACTTGCATCCGCCCCCAAGCCATGGATGAACACGATAATCCCTTTCCCTTCAGGACAATGATCAAGGTTGTTCAAATATGCCCCAATTCATCATTTTCAGATCAGGTGGATTATCACACACAGGATTTGGCTTGACGGCTATAATAACATGAAAACAGGAGGTTACCAATGGAGAAATTTATCATCGAGGGGCAACATCCTTTACAGGGCGAAATGACACCTTCGGGGAATAAAAATGCTGCGCTTCCCCTGCTGGCTGCCTGCCTGCTGACAGACGAACCCATTATTATGCATAATGTGCCAGATATTCTCGATGTTCGCGCCATGCGTTCCCTTTTGGAAAGCCTGGGCGTGGAGATCGTGTCCCTGGACAATCACACCTGGAAGATCCACGCCAAGGAAGTTCGCCCGGCAGATCTGGATCCGGATTTATGCCGCCGGATTCGGGCTTCCATCCTGCTTGCCGGACCCATGACAGCCCGTTCCGGCGATCTGCATCTTCCCCCTCCAGGTGGCGATGTTATTGGTAGACGGCGGGTGGACACCCACTTATTGATTTTGCAAAAATTGGGTGCTGAGGTAACTTATGAACGCTCATTTCATTTCAAAGCCATACACGGTCTGGTTGGTGCTGATATCCTGCTTGATGAAGCCAGTGTTACAGGCACTGAAAACGCAATCATGGCATGTGTCACTGCCCGCGGCGAATCCATTATTCGCAACGCCGCTTCGGAACCTCATGTCCAGGAGCTATGCCATTTCCTGAACAGCCTTGGTGCCAGGATCGAAAATATTGGCTCAAACACACTTCACATCACAGGTGTCCCCAGGCTGCACGGCGGTGAATTTACCATTGGACCCGACTACCTGGAGGTGGTTAGTTTCATTGGCGCTGCAGTTGTGACTCATGGAAGCATTCGCATCCGCAATGCGGGAGTGCAATACCTGGATATGATTCATTATGTCTTTTCCAGGCTGGGCATTACCTGGAATGTGGACGGTGAAGATATAATTGTCCCCGCAGCACAGTCATTCGAAATGCAGCCCGACCTGGGCGGTGCCATCCCCGAAATATCCGTCATGCCCTGGCCTTCCTTTCCCACAGACTTGATGAGCATCGCCATCGTGGTGGCAACTCAATCCAGGGGCACCATCCTCTTCCATGATTGGATGTACCCAAGCCGGATGTTCTTCACGGATAAACTTGTTGGGATGGGCGCCCATATTGTCCTTTGTGATCCGCACCGGGTAATCATCCAGGGACCCAGCCAATTGTATGGCGAAAAAATGGAAAGCCCCGACATTCGCGCCGGGATGGCATTGGTGCTGGCAGCGTTATCAGCCCGGGGGACATCGGTCATCCGAAATATTGGTCAAATTGACCGTGGGTATGAACGCGTCGATCAGAAATTGTCTTCCCTTGGAGCAGTCATTCAGCGGGAAAAAGAACAATAGAAACCAATCAATCAAAACCCGGAGTGGAAAAATCCACTCCGGGTAAATTTTGTATATCCAATATTAGTGTTATTCAGCAGCAGGAACATTCTTGGAGGAAAAATCAAGGAACTGTTCTACAACGTTCCGCAGAATCCCTTCTGGTAATGCACCCACCTGGGTATGTACCACTTTTCCACTATAAACAAACAACATGGTTGGAATTCCCTGGACACCAAAGCGGGTTGCCCATTCCGGGTTTTCATCGGTATTTACCTTTGCCACAACGATTTTTCCGGAAAATTCCCTGGCAAGTTTATCCAGGATGGGAGCCACCATCCGGCATGGACCACACCAGGGAGCCCAAAAATCCACGATGACAGGTAATGTTGATTGAAGTACCTTTTGCTCAAATTCTGCGTCGGTTACATGGATTGGTTGATCGATCATGAAAACATCTCCTATTCTTTATTCGTATATTTGATGCGGTCCCGACCAAAAAGTTACATGGCTTCGGGGTTTTGTGCCCTGCGATAGTCCACAAATCGGTACCCCACACCCCGTTCCGTCAGGATGTATTTGGGGTTGGCTGGATCCTCTTCCAGCTTTTGCCGTAAATAGTTGATGTACAACCGGACGTAGTGGGGTTCATCCCGGTATTCATATCCCCAGACCTTTGTTAACAACTGGTCATACGTCAGAACCCACCCTGCATTCTGAACAAGATGATATAGAAGCCTGTATTCGGTGGGTCGCAGCTTAACAAGCTTGCCCTCCACCCACACCTCCCTGCGGGATAAATCCAGTTTCAGTCTCTCATCAACAACAATTTCTCCGGTAACACCAGTCCCCACAGCCAGTTCATTCCGCCGAAGGACTGCCCGCACCCGGCTGACAAGTTCCCGCGGGCTGAACGGTTTGGTGACATAATCATCCGCGCCCAGTTCCAACCCTCTGACACGGTCATCCTCTTCCCCCTTGGCGGTCAACATTATCACTGGGACCGTGCTCGCCTGGCGGATTGTTTTCAACACATCAAATCCGTCCATATCCGGCATCATTACGTCCAGGATAACCAGGTCAGGCATCTCTGTGCGCACCTTGTCCAACGCCTGCATCCCCCGGTAAGCCTCCACCACCCGAAAACCATCGTGTTCCAGGTTCAACCGGACGAAACGGACAATCCGTTCCTCATCATCTACAACCAGTATCAACCGGTTCCGAAAGGAATCATCAACCATGGTTTACTCCCGGACGAATGTAATAATCTCGTCCTCCTCCCGGGTTGTCATGACCTCAATAAAGCTGGCTCGTCCAATTGGGAGAATGATCGTCGTAATTTCCGGTTCCAGGTAATGCAAATCCTTGCCATCGCGCTTGCGTGGGTTCTTGAGGATGATGATTGTATCTGTTGTTCCAGGCAGCTGATCCACCTCACCCAGAATTGGTTCTTCATTTGCAATATGTACCAGAATCGATTGCATGGGTATCCTTTGTCAATTTAATAATGAATTAATACCTGAATTTTAAATTTTCCCAGCGCCAGGATATCTCCATGACTGAGGGGATAATCAACGTTGGGAACGATCTTTTGACCATTGACACGGGTGCCATTGGATGAACCCAAGTCCACAATGGAGATCCTCTGGCTGACAATTTTGAGGGATGCATGGAAGCGTGAAACACCCTGTGAATAAGCATCATATGGCGCAAGATCCACATCCGGCAGGATGGGTTGACCTTCCGTGGCTCTCCCAAGAGTGAATTCACTGCGTCCTGTCAAATCAACAATCTTTCCACTTTCCACAAACAACAAGGATATTTTGATGGATCCTGTTTCAGGGATTGGTTCCGGCGCAGATAGATCCAGGGGGGGCAGGGATTGCTCCATGGAATCCAGTAATTCGGATGGCGTCCGCCGGATGGATTGGGTTGTCAATGATTCCACATTGGATAATTGCGCGCCGCACTCACTGCAAAATAAAACACCAGGTAATTCTTGATGATGGCAGTTGGGACAGATGATCATGATGACATTGTCTCCGCAGGCAAAAGCATGAGAAGGGAACGCGTCCCATATTTTATCCGTTTATCACCTTCTGCGCTGAAGGTTCGGTTTTGTTGCAAATATTCCGCTTCCAGCAGGACGGTTTGCGCCAATTTTCGTTCTCCCCGTGCCAGTAAATGGGTTGCCAGATGGTGCAGGTGCCGGGTCGCCATCGCGATATTCCCCGCCCCCACCTCCTGGCGAACCTTTTCCTGCATTTTATACATGGACAGCACCGACATTGCATCCAGAATGGCAGCCGGTGGGGTCTCGCGATCCAACGATGTCCTGACAGGACGTTTCAGATCCACCAGAAGACGATGTTTGGAAACCGGCATGGAAGGAATCTCCATGCTGATTTTCCCTTTTGCAAGTTGAATTTCCGTGATTCCTTCTTTCAGCGGCGAGATCACAAATTCAAGCATGATGGATATTTGTTTTCCATAATGCAATCCCCCCAGCGGAATTTGATTGGAGATGGGAAGCGGGCTGATTTCAGGTCGAATCCGGAAGGCATACCGGAGTTGCACTGCCGGATCCGATTCAAATTTCAGTTGGATCTGGCGGGCATAGAGGTTTTCCAAACTCCTCATTTTCTGTTCAAAGAAGGTATAAAGGTCCTTTGAACTAATTACATAAGAGGCGTTTCCTCCACTGATGGCGCATAACTGGTCAAGGAATCCATCGTTCCATTCACTTCCAAATCCAAGCGCATTGATCAGAATGCCCTGTTCAGCAGCCTCATTTGCAAGCTGATAACATGCTTCCTCATCACCGTAAGTGTGCCCGTCTGTCATCAACACGATTTGCCGGCTTGCACTTCCAGTCGTCCCGCGTGTGAACAGTTGAAATCCAGCATTTAAACCCTGGAATATTTCAGTCGCACCAGATGGGATTAGTTGATTCAATCGCAATTCTTTTCGATTTAAGTCACCAACCCTGGTGGGGGGAAGAAATACTTCCGCCCGGTCGCTGAACGTGACAATTGAGAATATGTCCTGGGGACGCAGCAAATTCAATAGCTGTTCAATATTATCCTTCACCATCATCAGCCGGTCTCCCGTCATCGATGTGGACCGGTCAACAACCAGGCACAGGTCAATTGACGGCAGCCGGAGAGGATCTGTTTCTGCAGTGCAGGTTAACTCAAGCAAAGCATAGACAACCTGCGGCTCACCCAATAAGGGGATCGTGTTTCGACTGAATCGGCTATGAAGAACCAGAGCAGATTTGGTATGGTATGTTTCCGGTAGAGTCCGGTCATATTCTGCACGCTTCTTCGGATTGGACAAGACTTCAAATGCCTCTTGAATGGCAAGAAATACTTCACCATTCTCCTCGGAATGATTGGCGTCTGGATGATGCAGACGGGCAGCATCAAAGTATGCGTTCCGGATTTCTTCCCCGGTCGCATCAAATGGGATGCCAAGAAGGTTATAGTAATCCTGCTCCACAATTCCCTTATAAATACTGGATCAATATGACGCTGATATTATCCGGACCACCCGCCTGGTTTGCTGCATCCACCAGTTCCTGGCACGCCAGGGAGGGATTGGCTGCCTTCTTAAGAATATCAAGGATTTGGTCTTCCGGCACCACGCCCCACAATCCATCACTGCAGATCAGGATTCCACCAGGGTGGGGAAGCTGGCGGGTACCCATGTCCGGGGTAACCGGTTCGGTTTGACCCAACGCCCGATACAGCACATTCTTGTTGGGATGATTAATCGCCTGCTCTTCGGTTATTTGTCCCAGTTCCACTAAACGCCGCACAAGCGAGTGGTCCTGGGTAATCGCCACAAGACGTCCTTCAGGGTGGACCAGGTAAGCCCGGCTGTCGCCAACATGTGCATATGTAACCTGTTCCCCCAGGATCACAACTGCCGTTAGTGTGGTTCCTCCACCCGGTGCATGCCTTCGAACCGCCTGTTGGGCTTCCCGGACTCCCTTTTCCATGAGTTCCTGCATGCTTTCAATCGCCTGCGAACCATTTGGCGAAAGATATGGAAGGTATAAACCCGAAAGGATATACTCACTCATGGTTCGTGCAGCCACACCGCTGGCAATTTCACCATACTGATGCCCGCCCATTCCATCTGCCACTATAAATATGCCAAATGGGACGGCACTCTTTCCCTCTGCCAGCACGGAGGAAAGTGCGTACAGGGTGTCCTCGTTATGGTCTCGCTGCACGCCAACAGATTGGGATGTTCCAACCAGAATCTGGGGAGGATTGTAAACATGGGGAATTTCAATGGAACCCATCTGCTCGTCCGTCAATGGAGCTGTCTGGACAGGCTCAGCTGCCGACACTACAGGCTTCTTCTTGATAAACAAGGTTTTCAAAAAATTGAGCACACGCTACCTCTTTCCCAGTCCATGTGGTTAATTTTACACCCTACGGCAGAAACGCATACAAAATTCGATCCGTCGAACCAATATAAATGACGTCGTCCTGAATTAACGGAGCCGCAGTAATCGGTCCCCCGGTTGTGAATTTCCACCGCAGCCGACCGGTCCTGGTTTCAAGGCAGTAAAAATTACCGTCCGCGGAACCGCAATACACGCAATCTTTATAGACCCTCGGTGATCCGCTCACCTGGTGCCCGGTTTTAAATTTCCAAATTTCCTTGGCATTGTTGGCATCCAGGCAATAGATATGTTCATCTGCAGAGCCCAGGATGACCAAATTATCTGACCGGATGGGTGATGATACCGAGCCCTTCCCCATGCGAAAACGCCAGATCACCCACCCGGATTGGGCATCCAGGGCATAGACCATTCCATCCAGGGAAGCTACATAAACAACTCCCTGTGTCAGGAATGGTGATGAAGTAATGGGTCGTTTTGAACGAAACCGCCAGCGGATCTCTCCGCGGAAATCCACGCAGTACAACTCTCCGCTTTCACAGCCAAAATATGCATACTCATTTGTCAATACCGGCGATGAACGGATTGGGTCCACAACATCCAATCTCCACGTCATGCGGTTGGCAGCCAAATTGATTGCGTAGAAATAACCGTCATCCGAGCCAATAAAAACGTGTCCCTCGGATACTTTGGGAGAACTCCGAATGGGTCCCTCTGTCTGAAAGGTCCAATCCAATTTACCTGTCCGGGTGCTGACCGCGTAAAGATTGCTGTCTTCCGAACCAAATATCGCCAGGTTGTCCACAATCACCGGGCAACCAACAACCCCCCCGTTGGTCGGGTATTTCCAGACCATTTTTCCATCACCGCCATTAACGGCATAGAGGTTATTATCATAAGACCCAATGTACACCACTCCACGATCGTAAGCTGCCGAGGAGCGAATTTCATCCTCACATTGAAATGTCCAGATTGGTTTAACCCCCTTGCCGCCATCCGGGGCGGGCATTGAAATTCGCGAAAGGATCCCGGTCTTTCTGGCAGCAGAGAGCAGGGCTTCCTTCATCGCCTCAGCAGTCTGAAAACGGTCCGGTGGATTGTACTGCAGGGCAGTATTTACAATTGCTTCCAGTTCCACAGAGACATTGGGATTGGCTTTGCGAATGGGACGTTCCTGGAAAGAGAATGGTGCTTCCAGGCGGGGATTCCACCTGGTCAACACATGGTGCATCGTTGCGCCCAGGGCATAAATATCCGCCAGCTGTGTTGCCTCACCCCGGTATTGTTCGGGAGGGGAATAGCCCTCCGTACCGATCATGGTTCCCTTTTTTCCAGTCTGAAATGTTTTGGCAATTCCAAAATCAATCAGGACAATATGATCCTGGGGAGTGACCATCACATTGGAGGGCTTCATGTCCCGAAAGATGATCGGCTCCGGTTTGTGGGAATGCAGGTAGGTCAGCACATCACACAATTCAACAGCCCAGGAAATTACCCTTTCTTCGCTGATAAAACCATCAGAATCTTCGATAACCGCTTCCATATCCTTGCCCTGAATGAATTCCAGGACAAGATAGGATCGTTCCTCGTGGTTAAAAAAGTCAAAAATTTTGGAGATGGAGGGATGGTTCAGGGTGGCAAGAATATTTGCTTCCCGCTCAAAATTTTGGACAATGGTCTGCCGGATGAGTGGATCGGGACTGGAATTAATCATTTCCTTCACAGCCACCAGCTTGATTACATTCTGAAATCGCAGGTCGCGTGCCCGATATACAGATCCCATTCCCCCCACACCAATCACATCCTGGATCAGGTACCGATCCTGCAGGATAGTTCCGGGTGGCAGCTGCTTGACAGGTCCTGGTTCCTGGTCAAAATTTTGCGTGATGCGGTGTGTATCCAGTGTACCCTCCCTGTACCAAATTCCAACTTGGTACAATCCGTTCCCTTAAAATGATTTTTGGGAAATCCTATAAAGATGCTCTGATAATTGATTATAACCGAACTTATTTTGCATCCAATCCCGAAAAAAGCGATTCCAGTTTACAGTTGGCTTACTATTGCTGGATGGAATCACAAGAGTTTAGTACAATGAGGGTATAAAAGGAAGGTGTAACATGAGTGATTTTCCAGGAAAAGGAAAAGTTGCTGTCCTGAAAACCACCCCCGGGACAGTCTTGGATGATATCGAACAATTAATGATCCTTGGACGGGTACAGGATGCCCTCCCCCAGGGAATAACAACAGGCTTAAAAATTAACATCTCGTGGCAAACCTGGTATCCTGCCTGCTCCACCACCCCATGGCAACTGGAGGGGGTGATCCGGGCTTTGCGGAAAATGGGATATGATGACCTGGAAGGGATTCACAACGACACCGTGGTTGTGGATACATCGGTCGGCGAAACCAACAACAAACACAAATTCGTTACAGACCTGTATCAGGTTCCATGTACCTATTTGTATGAAGAAAAATTTGAATGGGTCCACTATGTCCCCAAGACCCATCCCTTCCTGGTACTGGATAAAATTTACCCGGAAGGTGTTTTCATTCCCAAAGCATTAATGGGGAAAAACATTGTTCATCTACCGACGGTGAAAACCCATGTCTTCACCACCATAACCGGGGCAATGAAAAATGCATTTGGGGGATTACTCCACCGCAACCGCCACTGGACACATGCCAAGATCCACGAAACCCTGGTGGACCTGTTAATGATCCAGCGGGAAATCCACCCGGGGATTTTTGCAGTCATGGATGGCACTTTTGCCGGAGATGGTCCCGGACCCCGGGCAATGCGCTGGCATGAGAAAAACATCCTGCTGGCTTCGTCCGACCAGGTGGCAATTGATGCCATTTCCGCCAGGCTCCAGGGATTTGATCCCATGTCCATTCCATTCATCCGGATGGCGCACGAGATGGGGCTGGGTGTTGGAGACCCCAAGGACATTGAAATTCTTGGATATGACATTGAACAGGAAGAACCATGGCATTTTCTTCAAGAAGACACATTTGCTTCCAAGGGACAAAAGCTCATTTACCATGGTCCGCTTAAACCCCTTGAAAAAATTCTGCTTCAGTCGCCGCTGGTTCCATGGAGCTATTTTGCAAGCAATTTTTATCACAATGTCTACTGGTACCCATTTGTAGGCAGGAAACGTGTGGAATCTGCACTCAGAACCCCTTGGGGACAATTATTCCAATCATACGGAGATGGGAAAGTTGTCATGCCGGGCATGGAGCCCAAAACTGTCGTCCAGGCGGGTGTGGCAATTGGCGCGCTTGCAGCCATGTTGGGAGTTGGTCTTTGGCTGTTGGGGAAGAAACACAGGAAATAATGCTGGTGTTTGAAGTTTTGCAATAGAGTACATATGTACTTTACATCATAATATTTACACAGGAGAAACCATGTTTCAAAATTTTCAGGAAGCAGCCGCGTACGTTAAGGAGAACAAAATCCGGTTGGTTGATTTGAAATTTTGTGATCTATGGGGACGCTGGCACCATGTCACAATTTCGGCGGTGGAATTCACCCCGGAATTGATGGAATCCGGTATCGGTTTTGATGGTTCCTCTGTTGGTTTCAAGTCCGTAAAAGCCGGTGATATGGTGCTCATCCCCGACCTGGGAACGGGCTTCATGGATCCATTTTGCGAAACCCCAACCCTCAGCTTTATCTGCAATACAGTGGAAGCCGATACCAAGGTCCGGTTTGGCGGTGATCCTCGTGAAGTGGTGCAGCGCGCGGAAACTTTCATGATCCAGCAAGGACTTGCTGACCAAAGCCTTTGGGGTCCTGAATTTGAATTTTATGTGTTCAATGATGTCGTTCTTGAAAATGATATTTTCACTTCGGCATATCGTGTGGATTCCTTTGAGGCATCATGGAACTCCTCCCAGGGTGGTGATGGACACCTGATTCCCATCCATGGCGGTTATCACGCCATTCCGCCACGCGATCAGACAAGCGACCTCCGCAGCCGCATGACCATCCTCCTGGAAGACCTGGGAGTACCGGTCAAATATCATCATCATGAAGTCGGCGGACCAGGTCAGTGTGAAATTGAAACTCCCCTGTTGGGCATCTTAAAAGCAGCCGATTCATCCCTGATCATTAAATATGTGACCAAGCTGGTTGCCCGCAACGACGGTCAAACCGTTACATTCCTGCCCAAGCCATTATTTGGTGAAGCTGGCAGCGGCATGCATTTCCATCAACAATTGATCAAGGCAGGAAAAAATCTGTTTTATGATCCTTCGGGACCCAACCTCCTCAGCAAGGAAGCGCTCTGGTATATCGGCGGTCTGCTGACCCATGCCCCGGCTGTCCTCGCTTTCACCAACCCATCCACCAACTCCTTCCGCCGCCTGGTTCCAGGGTACGAAGCACCCATCTCAGCCATCTTCTCCAGCGGCAACCGCAGCGCTGCCATCCGGATCCCCAAGTATGCGACCGAACCGGATACCGTTCGATTTGAATTCCGTCCCCCCGATGCCACCTGCAACCCCTATCTCGCCATGGCAGCCCAGTTGATGGCTGGATTGGATGGCATCCGCAATCAGACTGACCCCACCGTGGCGGGTTTTGGTCCGATTGACGACGACATCTTTTCCTGGCCGGCAGAGAAAAGGGCAACCATCAAAAGCCTGCCCACATCCCTTGAGGAAGCATTGTATTCCCTGGAAAAGGACCATGCGTTCCTGCTGGAAGGAAGCGTATTTACCGAAGAGATGATTCATAACTGGATTCGTGGCAAACGCAATGAAGCCATGCAGGTCCGTCTGCGCCCCCATCCATACGAAGTCCAGATGTACTTTGACCTCTAATCTGTGGGGCAACCCATAAACAGAACAAGGCGGTCCAATAGGACCGCCTTGTTGATTTCCTGTCGTCGCACCTAAGGTTCAGTCGGGTATCCTGCATCCAGCCATGTCTGGAGACCACCCAGGATGGGATTGGCGCGGGAAAAACCATTTTGTTCCAGGATCAGCGCTGCACCAGCACTGGTATGTTCATTTGGTCAGGTACAATATGTGATAATCCATTGATTTGGATCCAGTTCCTGGTAGCGGGTTGCCATTTCAGCCAACGGGATATTAACTGCCCCGGGGATATGCATGCGGGCAAAGGATTCTGCATCCCGTGTGTCCACAAAGACGACATCACCTTGTTGGGCTGCCTGCCAGGCATCCTTGACCCGGACCCGCCACACAGTCGGTGATGGCCAATCCGCCTGTGCTCGAATCAGCGTTACCCCGTCGGGTGCTTCCGTCTCTGTACCAGCAGATGGTATCACCCGCCAGAGTATCAATGCCACAAGAAGAACTCCACCAAGCACAAGAATATGCCAGGGTTTCACACGCGGATCGGATCGTTGTTTTGATTTTTTGGTTGTTTTCACAAGCACCTCTGTAATGCGACTATTTATGTCTATTTTACACAATTATCAGCCGCATTTCCAGTGGATGTGAATTTTCCCAACTCATATAATTCCAGCGCTTCCAATAAGTTTTTCGATTTCAACAAAATGGCTGTCCCCCGTCTGCCGGAGCCCATGGAGATGTCCTCCTGTCGGAGGACACTTTCATCCACCAGGATTCGGACACGAGTCAATAATCCCAATGGAGCAACGGTGCCAGGCAAATATCCAGTAATGCTCAACACCTCCTCAGGTGTGGCTGTAGTCAGCCTGCGTACACCCAGGTAGGCACGCAGGATCTGCCATGAGACTTGCTCTCCCCCAGCAACCAGAACCATCACAAATCCGCCTTCCCCGGAACGGAATAACAGGCTGCGCACCACCTGGTTGGGTTGTTGCCCCCTCTCCCGGGCTGCCTGTTCCAGAGACCGGACAGGCAATTTATGCTCAAAAATCTGATAGGTAATGCCCAGTCGATCCAGAACCCGGGTTGCTGCAGTGATCAATGATGAACCCTTCTACATATAATTTTTTGGAAAACACTCTCTTACCATAAGGTTGGTTGGTAACTGATTTGCTGACCATCCAGTAACAGGTAGGGACCAGCCCGATGCAGATTCACTCCCAGTCCCCGCAGTTCCTCCAGTGCAGTGATTCTGTGATTACCACGCGCAGTGACCAACCTTGCCACTGTTTTTGGACCAATTCCCGGCACCCGCAGCAGTTGGCTTTGTTCCGCTCGATTGACTTCAACCGGAGATTCACGTAAATACTGGCTTGCCCATGCCTGTTTTGGGTCCTGGTCCAATGGAAGTGTACCATTACCGGATAATGGCAATTCCTCCACGTCAAATCCATAATCCCGCAGCAGAAACGATGCCTGGTACAGCCGTTGCTGCCGGAGGGGATTTTCAGGCGGTCGATCTTCCAGGGGGGTGTCCTTCACCGGGTTGAATGCAGAGTAATATACCCTTGCCAGGTGCAATTCCCGAAACAGGAACTGGGTGGTGGAAAGCAATTCCAGGTCCGTTTCACCTGCACCGCCAACAACAAATTGGGTGGTCAGGGATGGCCACTTCCGCCTCCAGGCATCATACGGCAGCCTGGTTTTGCGAATTTCCTCCGCCAGCTTGAGCGGGCGGAGAAGTTCATCCAGGAAGGTTTTATGGGGTGCCAGCATTCCCAACCGGGTGTCATTGGGGGCTTCCAGGTTGATGGAAACCCGATCGGCAAGCAGCATGGCTTGCAGGATCTGATCCTTTTCAGCCCCCGGCATGATTTTCAAGTGCAGGTAACCACCAAACTTCCGGCGATTCCGGATAATTTCCGCCGTATCATTCAACCGGTCCTGTGTCCGCACCCCGCCTCCAGCCACACCGGATGAAAGGAAAATCCCATCCACCGTGCCCGCCCGGTGCATGGTCAGGAACGAATCTGCCATCTCTTCCGGTTTCAAGGTCGCCCTGCGAAAATCCCGCCCAGCACGGAATGGACAGTAGAAACAATCCCGCTCACATGCAGAAGTCAGCAAGGTTTTTAACAGAGCCTTACAGGGTCCCCCCGCTGGACGGAATACCATGCCGTGATCAAGCTCCCCCCTTCCAGTTGAACACTGCGATTCAGCCTGGCTTGCAGTTGGCACGCCGCACTCATCCATATCAGGTTCCAATCCCATATGGGCAGACAGCACGGCAAGAGTATCCAATAAATCCACCATGCAATAATTATAGAACAAATATTCCTGTATTACAAGGGGGATTCCTGTTTATTTATTACGAATTTCTGATTATGCAGGGAATTGTTTATTCCATATTGGGAGCATGATCAGGAACGTCCAGTTTTTCCACAACAATGGTGCAATTGGCAACCAGGGCGGCAATGGCACCCAGCGCAGCCCAAACCGGCAGCAACACAACCCCCACCACACCCACGGTCAGGGGCATCTCAATCAGGACAGTTCCCTTATCATCCTTGATGATGATACGGCGGACATTGCCCTCTTTGAGAATTTCTTTCACTTTTGCCACCAGCTGATCCCCATCAATTCGAAATTCTTCCGTCCGAACCTTGTCCATATTACCTCCGTTTACAAAAAAACTATCCAATCATCTGAGCCTGTAACAATTCAATTGCCCGTTCCATGCGCTCAACAACTTTTTCCTTGCCAATGATTTCCATGCTTTCAAATAGTGGGGGACTGACTTTTTGACCGGTGATTGCTGCGCGCATAATTCCAAAGACCTGCCCGGCACTTAAGCCAAGCTTTTCAACCAGTTCCCGTAAAGGAGGTTCCGATGTCTCCAACCTTACATCCGGCAGGCTTCTTAAAATCGCAAGCACCTCTCCGGCAACCACCAGGCAGTCATCGGGAGTTAATCCTTTCGCCACCAGGTCTGCAGGATCGGGTTCCACAACATCCCGGAAAAAGAACCCTGCCCACTCCATTCCCTCATCCAGGGTAACCAGCCGGGGTTGGATCAGGGGAGCAACCCGGATCAATGTGGCATCATCCACCTGAAAACCTGCTTTTTCAAAATACGGTTTCAAGCGGTTTGCCAGTTCCTCTGGAGGAAGGTTGCGAATGTGCAATCCATTAAAGTGATCCAGCTTGGTGAAATTAATCGCTGCCGGGGAGGGATTCAACTTTCCAAGACTGAATTTTTCCACCAAATCGCCCAACTGGAAAAATTCGGTATGGTCATCATAGCTCCAGCCCATCAATGCAATCCAGTTAACCACGGCTTCCGGCAGGTACCCCAGGTCAACCAGGTCCTTGATAAAGATGGAATACCCATCCTTCACAAGGTCTGCTTGTTCACGCTTGCTCATCTTGCCCTTTCCGGAAGGTTTCAGAAAAACTGATAAATGAACCCACTGTGGTTCTTCCCAACCCAATGCCCGGATGATGAGGGCATGCAGGGGGAAGGTCGGCAGCCATTCCGAACCCCGAATGACGTGGGTGATGCCCATATAATGGTCATCCACCATTGCAGCCAGGTGATAGAGCGCCAGACCATCCGACTTCACCAGAATATAATCATCCAGCAGATGATTTTCAATCGTGATCTCACCCCGCAGAACATCATGTACGGTTGTTGAACCCTCCCGGGGAGTTTTAAACCGGATCACATGCGCTTCACCAGCCGCCACCCGGGCTTCCGCTTCTTGGGGGCTCAGGTTTCGGCACAAACCATCGTAATGATAGTTCTCTTTTTTTGCCTGCTGTTCCTGGCGGACTTTTTCCAGCCGCTCTGGCTTGCAGAAACAATAATACGCATGTCCCGTTGCAATCAACTGGCGGGCAACCTGGAGATAGAGTTCCTTGCGTTCCGACTGGCGGTATGGACCTGCTTGACCACCCACATCCGGTCCTTCGTCCCACTCAATACCCAGCCACCGCAGCCCAGCCATCAGCTCTTCTTCCGCCCCCGGCACAAAGCGCTTTCGGTCCGTATCTTCAATCCGAAGGATGAATTGACCGCCGGTTTGTTTTGCCAAAAGGTAATCGTAAAGTGCCGTCCGGGCTCCCCCAAGGTGAAGGTGACCAGTTGGGGAAGGTGCAAATCGTACGCGTGCAGGTTGTTGATCCATTAAAGTCATGTTCTCTCCTAAAATTCCAAAGGTTTACTGTATGCCGCCACGCTTTCCACCAATCCAATACCCAGCACAAGGGATATCAGGGAACTGCCCCCATAACTGACAAAGGGCAGCGTCAAGCCGGTCACCGGGATCAAGTTCAAATTTACGCCAATATTCACTGCAGTTTGAAAAAACATAATCACACCCACACCATAGGCAAGCATGGCACCAAACCGGTCGTGAGCATTCTGTGCCACCCGGAAACAACGCAGGATAATAAAAACCAACAAGCCAATAATTAAAATTGTACCAATAAACCCAAATTCTTCGGCAATTGCCGAGAAAATAAAGTCTGTATGGCGAACCCGCAGAAAATGCAGCTGCACCTGGGTACCCTGTCCATAGCCCATGCCAAACCACCCGCCGGACCCGATGGTGATGAGTGCCTGTTCCACATTATACGTATTGCCATGGCGGGCATTTTCATCCTTGATGATGAAATCCAGGATGCGCTGCTGCTGGTAGTTTTCCAGGAAGGGAAACGCCGCCACAACCGCGCCCAAGCCGCCAATGGCAAATAACGCCTGGAGTTTTGCCGGTAATCCGCTGATCCATAGCATGGAAAACCAGATGACCAGCATCACAATGGACATGGAAAGATTTGGCTGCAACAGGATCCAGACAATCACCCCCAGCGCAAGGAGAAAACTTTTCCCCACCCACACCAGGTTGCGCTCATCGTCGACGGTTTTAGCAAAATAATTTGCCAGAATCATAACCAGGGCAATCTTGGCAATCTCGGAAGGCTGGATAAAAATCACGCCGGTATCAAACCATCTCGCGGAACCAAACAACGCTTCACCCAGGATATAAATGCCGATCAAAGCAATCACTGTAATAATGTAGATGGTCCTGGAGAGAGATTCCCAGAAATGGTAATCCATCGAAGCCACCAGGAGCATTAACACCAGCCCAATGCCAACATAAATCGCCTGGCGCATCACCAGACCTGCAAGCAGTTCATTGCCTGCAATTGCAGAGCGAATCATGGCAATTCCAAAAACAGACAATAACACCACTGCCCCAAACAGCCAGTAGTCAAAATGTCGCCAGATTTGCCTGCGGTTCATGATCGTTCTTCAGCTCACCTGCGGCGCCGGGTTGGTTTCAGGGGGATATCAGCCAACAAACGCTGTTCCCTGCCCTCCTGCATCATGGAAATATTGACTGCATCCGGGTCAATTTCAATATACCTCGAAATAACCTCGAGGAGTTCATTTTTGAGCGATTCCAGTTCCGATGGCGTCAAATCTGTTCTATCGTTGATCAATACCAGCTTCAAGCGTTCCTTGGCGGAATTTGCACTGGTCGTTTGCCGTCCAAAAAGGCGATCCAGCCAGTCTGCCATATCAATTTCCTCCCGGGCGGACAATTCGGGTAAGCCATCCCAACACACCCTTCCTGCCATCCAGATCCATGAATGGTACTTGTTCCCCATTTAATCGCCGGGCAATATTATGAAATGCTGTTCCTGCCCGCGTCCTGGGGTCAAGCGCAACCGGTTGACCACGATTTGCACTCACCACCACATGATCATCCTCAGGAATTATTCCAATTAATTCCACCGCAAGCAGTTCCAGAACATCATCAGCAGCAAGCATATCCCCACGTTTCACCATCTCCGGATTGACTCGATTAATAATCAGCCGGACAGGTCCTTTTTCTTCTGCTTCCACCAAACCAATAATTCGATCTGCATCACGGACAGCCGATACTTCCGGGTTGGTTACCACAATGACCATGTCCGCAGGAGCAAGCGCGTTGCGGAAACCGCGCTCAATTCCAGCCGGACAGTCAATAATGATCCAATCCACTTCAGACCGTAACTCATCCGCAAGCCGGACCATGTCGCTTGGCGTAACCGCACTTTTATCGCGCGTCTGTGCTGCCGGAATCAGGTATAACTCGGGCAGCCGCTTATCACGGATCATCGCCTGGCGCAAACGGCAGCGCCCCTCCACAACATCCACCAGGTCATATACAATCCGGTTTTCCAGTCCAAGAATTACATCCAGATTTCGCAGCCCAATATCAGCATCAATGCAAACAACTTTCTGCCCGCTCATCGCAAGGGCAACTGCCAGGTTGGCAGAGGTGGTGGTTTTTCCCACCCCACCTTTGCCGGAAGATACGGTTACAACTGTGGCTGTCATTGCCTCCCTTATTTCTCCTTTGCTTTCCAGGGTTCAATGAAAATTTGACCATTTCGAATACCAACCATTTCCGGCTGGGGTTTCCCGCGCCGGAATGGCAGCATAATTTCCCGTTCTGCAATGCGGATTTGCATTGGCGCCATTTCCAGCGCGCAGATGGTTGCTGCATCTCCTATCTCTGTTCCCGCTTCAACCGCCCCCCGCAGTCGCCCCCATACCACTACACTGCCCCCTGCCCGAATTTCCGCACCAGGATTGATATCACCCACCACAATGACGTGGGCTTTCGAAATCACCTGGAACCCGGACCGTAATGTACGCTGGACAAAAATGGCATTTTCCCCCGGCAGGGAAGATTCCACCGGCTTCATCACCTGTTCACGGCGGGGTGCTGAATGGGCGCGGGTTGCCAGCCCCAACACCTGGGCAGTCTGCTCGGTGACCGGTGATGTGCTGAGGACCGCCCACAACACCACCTGTCGGTCTGCCAGTTTATCCCGCATCAAACCCAAATCCGCAGCATAAACTATCCGGTTGCCCACATCCAGGGTAAGCCGTGCGCCTTTGAAAAACTGGATCCGATCATCAATCTGGCTGATCAGAGATTCCAGGATCTCGCTCCATGCACCTTCACCAATTGTTACCATCAAACCATCACGGACTCCCTTAATCTGCAGGGATGTCCCGGATTGATCCATCATACCGGCTCCTTGATCATCGTTGGACGCAATTATAACAGCAGTTCGAACATTTATTCCTATTGTTCCGGTAACTGGGAATCAATCGCTTTCAAGCGGAAATAAGCATCCATCACACGCCGCACAATCGGTGCTGCCACTTTCGATCCTTCATCACCATTATAGACAAACGCCACCACGGCAATTTCCGGATCATCGTATGGAGCATACCCTACATACCATGCATGAGCAGGCCATAACCCGGGCTTGCAGATATCCTTCAACTGGGCAACATCATCGCAATACTCTGCCGTCCCTGTTTTCCCAGCAGATGGAATTTCAAAGCCTTGAAATATTGACGATGCTGTCCCTATGGTCACCACCTGTCGCATCCCTTCCTGGGCATACTCAATCACCCAGGGTTCAACGGTCTTAACCACATCTGTCTGGAGAAAATTTTCATCATATTCATGGATCAACGGATCAACCGTGATATCCCAAAGCTGTTGGGGCTCAAATGATTGAACAACATCCCCTTCAGAATCAATGATTTCCCGAACCAGGGTGGTTTTCATATGTTTTCCATCATTGGCAAGTGTTGCAATGGAATTCAAAACTTGGAGCGGCGTGGAAAGAACATATCCCTGCCCGATTGTGGCAATATACGTGTCACCCGTCGCCCAGTTCTCGCCCTGGTTGATTCGTTTCCAGGTTGGGTCAGGCAGCAATCCATCTTCTTCGCCAGGCAGTTCAATTCCAGTCTTTACCCCATACCCCAAAGCCCGGGCATATTCATTCATTCGCCAGATACCCAGGCCTTCCGGAACTTCATCCTGGTATCCCCCACCCACCTTATAGAAATACACATCACATGATTCGGCAACCCCCCGAAGAAAATCCACCGGACCATGCCCGGCATTGGTACTCTTATAAAGATAACAAACATAATCCTGGGTCAAAGGGAGTGGATCGTTCGGGGCAAAGGACTGTTCCAATGTGATTTTTCCGGGATCCTCAATGGTTTGTTCCGGCGTAACCACATCCTCATTCAAAATACCAATGGCTGTCGCCATTTTATACACCGAACCCGGGGGATATTCTGCCGAAATGGCATGGTTAAACAATGGCGCTTTGGGATCTTTCTGTAATTGTTCCCAGTAATAAGCGGGAATCATCCGCGCCATGCGGTTGTTTTCATAGGTGGGATATGAAACCAGGGATAGAATTTCTCCTGTTTTTGGATTGATCGCAATCACCACACCACTTGGATACTTTTCATAGCCAATCCAGCTGTTCCAGCCATCAATTTCCGAAATCAACGCCTCCCGCGCCGCCATTTGCAGGCGGATATCAATTGTCAGGCGCACATTATCTCCGGGGATGGGTTGCACCGGCGGCTCCAGGTCCCGCAATATTTTCCCGGCGACATCCACTTCCACGGTCCGGGTGCCGTTTCTGCCCCCCAGGATATCCTGCAGGGTGCTTTCCACTCCCGCATACCCTACTTTATCCCTGTTCGCCACAAATCCCAAGTCAGTATAATATTCTTCCTCAATGGCAGGAATGGGTCCCAGGAAACCGATGATCTCTGATGTGGAAACACCCGTGGGATACTCGCGGACTGACGATACTTCAATATCCACGCCGGGCAATTCCACGGAGCGCTCCCGGATAATCATGGCAACTTCCTCCCCAACATCACAAGCAATTTGAATGGGAGAATAGGGAGCCCTGGTATCTCCAATCAGGACGATTTCCGTAATGCCCAGGTCATTATCGCAGGCTTTAAAAAATTGGGTCACCTCTTCGGTCAGATATCCATCTTCGTCATACGCATCAGGATTGGATAAGGGAATACCCGTCAGTTCAGATAACTTGCGATAAACCTCCTGGACTGCACCCGCCTCAGGAGATTCTTCAAAGCCATAATATTCGCGGTAACTATCCACAACCAGAACAGGATTCCCAGGTAGGTTTGCTGGTGTTACGGTGACATTGTAAGATGGCACATTGCGTGCCAGAATGACCCCGTTGCGATCATAGATAATTCCCCGTTGGGTTGGGATGTTAATGACATTGGTGCGGTTTTCCTCCGCTCGCGCCAGGTACTCTGCTCCCTTCACCACCTGTAAATTAAAGAGCCTGCCCGTGTAAACCAGGAAGACTGCTCCAATCAAGATATAGATGATCCACATCCGCTTGTGATCAAGCGGCAGGTTGGATTGCGTTTCGTTATTCATACTTCCAGCTCCGTCGGATACAACCATTTGGCTAAATCGGCGACAATCGTGTACACCGGAAATGCCAGCAGCAAGTTCAACAGCGCGCTTGGCAGGGTGACAAGCGTCAGGCTTTCCCTCAATGGGAGATTGGAACCCATGATTTGAAAAACCACAATGGAAACCAGGTGAAAGACCAGCGTCCCCAGGAAGGTCAGAATCAGCATCACCAGCAGCGGCATCTGCCAGATCCTGCGCCGCGCCATCCTGGCAATCAGGATAACTAACAGGTAACTGAAAATCACAACATAAAACGGGGTGGCTGTAACCAGGCTTACCATGACACCCCCCAGGATACCCCACTCCCAGGCGGATGTCACCTGGTCTTGAAGTGCCCAGGCAACCAGGACGAGCAGAATTAAATCCGCCGTTCCCTGCAACAAAGGCAGCTGGCTGATGATGCCCAGTTGCAGCATCAGGATGATACCCAAAATTGGAATTCCTGCCAGGATAGCCATGTTGTGATTAAGGTGCCGGGGTCGGGATTAACGGCGCAATTTCAACAGGGCGGAAATTTGTAATGACGAGAACTGCCTGGATATTATTAAAGTCCACTGCCGATTGCACCAGTGCTGTTTGAAACAGGTCATTCTCAAGCTTGCGAACGCTGAGCACCTGTCCAACCAGGATATTGGAAGGATATGTCCCACCCAGACCGGAAGTAACAATCAGGGTTCCGGGCGTAACATTTGCATCTTGTGGGACCATGTCCAACGACAGTTCACCCGTCAGCGATCCCGCCAGCTGAGCTTCCTGCTCAATAGATTGCAGCCGCACGTTAACGACCGATGCAGGATCAGTGATCAACTGCACACGGGCAGCCTGGGCTGTGACGGCATCCACCCTGCCCACCAAACCCTGGGCGGTTACAACCGGCATGCCATTCCTCAGCCCGGCATCCGAACCCTGGTCGATCAGGATATATTTTAAGAACGGATTTGGATCACGACCAATGACTGTTGCTGCCACATATGTGTTTTCCGGCTGCGACCTGGCAAAGTCCAATAGGGCATACAGGACACTGGCTTCACTGAGTTGCTGCTGCAATTCAATGATTTGCGTTTGCAACAGTGCAACCTGGTTTTTTAACTCCGCGTTTTCCTGGCGAATGGATGCCATGTCCCGCGGGGCGGTAATAAATTCATACACTGCAAGGTAGCGGGTGGATATCCATCGCTGGGCAGCAACCAGAGGGGATTGTGCAGCTTTAAAAAGGGAGCCCATAAATCCGCTCAGGGATAGCAACAATAATCCAACGACAACCAGGACAAGAACAGCTGTTTGCCAAAAGCGGGGGATTGTTGGTTTCATGGGCTGATTTCACCTCCAATAAGGGAGGCGCAATCCGGCGAACTATGCAGGACGGCTGCCCGTCCGGTCCAAACCCACCAGGAAGTCATTGAACCGGTCCAGGTCCTCAAGGATCATCCCAGCCCCCCGGGCAACGCAGGTTAACGGGTCTTCTGCAACCCAAACCCGCAGGTTCAGTTCATCAGATAAACGCTCCGACAACCCCTGCAGCATGGATCCACCCCCAGCCAGGCAAATCCCGATCTCCATCAAGTCGGACACAATTTCTGGAGGTGATTCATCCAGGGCGTCCTTGACAGTATCAACAATTACCTGCACAGAACCGCTGATTGCCTCGCGCACTTCCACCGACGAAATTTCAAGCGATTCTGGCAAGCCAGTCACAAGATTGCGCCCGCGCACGGTAAAGGTCTTCTCATTGGGCAGTGGATAAGCAGAACCAATGGTGATCTTTACCTGTTCCGCCATCCGCTCACCAATCAAGAGGTTATATTTATTGCGGATATATTGAATGATGTCCTGGTCCAGTTCATCTCCTGCAACCCGCAGGGAACGGGAAACAACCACGCCGCCCATGGAGATGACTGCCACCTCGGTGGTGCCACCGCCAATGTCAACAATCATACTGCCGCGCACTTCTGCAACGGGAAGCCCGGCTCCCAAGGCAGCTGCCCGTGGTTCTTCAATTAGGTATGCCTCACGTGCACCGGCGGACATGGCTGCATCATACACAGCCCGCTTTTCAACTTCCGTGGCACCGGAAGGAATTCCAACAACCACCCGCGGTCTCGGCATGGGAACAATTGTCTGCTGGTGCGCCTTCCCGATAAAATATCCAAGCATCGCCTGGGTGATTTCAAATTCGGATATCACACCATCCCGCAAGGGACGGATCGCAACTACATTCGCAGGGGTTCTTCCCACCATTTCCTTCGCCTGCGCACCAATTGCCAATGGTCGGCGGCTGCGCTTATCAATCGCCACCCAGGAAGGTTCATTCAGAACGATCCCTTTTCCGCGCACATTCACCAGTGTGTTCGCGGTGCCAAGGTCAATGCCAATATCCAGGGAGAAAAGCCCAAGCAACCAGTTTAATGGATTAAACGCCAACCGATACTCCTTGTGAACCGGCAGGGATTTTTCTTGTGATTGAGATGTGTTTGATCATCTTGCCTGTCACAGTCTGGAAATGATTATACCAGAGCTTTTTAATGTGAACGGATGCCCCATGTCAAGGATAAAAAATCCCATCTTAACCAAATACCGTTTTCCCATCAACAGCCACATCCCTCAGGTATTCGTCTGCCAAAACGAATTTGTCCGCTTTCTTCTCCAATTTACCGCGCAGGATGATTGCCTTAACCAGGGTGCGCATCAGTGCGTAGGCAAAAGCCTCCTCATCCAGGTCGCCATCCTTCCGAAACCTGACCAGGGACGCCAATTCATTCTGCAACTCAAAAAGCGCAGCCATCAGATCTGATTCTGCCAGCGGCAGGGAGGATGCCAGGATCAACTCCAGGCTTTCCTTTATTTCCTTCAAATCTTCGCACCCCATCCTGGATGAGGTCTCCAAAAGGTGCTGACCTTCCTCTTGAATTGCTTTCTCAACGACATCAGTTGGAATCTCCCCATAGCTTCCATTGGTATAGACCGTGGTGCTGCCAAATTGATAAAATCGGGCAGCCCCCCTCTCCACTTTCAGAAAATCCGGGTGAAGCATGACACCAAGAAAATTATCCAGGGTGCCAAACAGCCTGGCAAAAAACATGCTTTTGGCAGGCTTCCATCGCCGGGCTTCATTGCGTTCGATCAACCGGTTGATGATCAACACGGTAATCAGCATGACAATTGCTTCAGAAATTAGATTGATGAGGATATCTCGAAACATCGTCCCTCCCATTTTTGATACAATACAATCCTGTAAACCAAACGTTCATGCCAGCACTAAGATTATACTCAAGGATGCCCGCTTATGAATCTCGAGATCATGCATCGTCCTTCTTATGCCCTCGCCGTGGTTAAACTTGCCTCTGGAGAGAGTATCCGCGCCCAATCCGGAGCCATGGTATCCATGTCTGCGGGGATTCGTGTCCAAACCCAGGCAACCGGCGGGATCATGAAATCTTTGGGGCGTTCCCTGCTTGGAGGGGAAAGCTTTTTTCAGAATATCTTCCAGGCTCCGCCTGAAGGCGGGGAGATCACCCTGGCTCCCCACCTGCCAGGAGATATTGAAACGATCCACATGACCGGTGAATCCTGGATGATCCAATCCGGTTCATTTCTGGCATCCGATCCGGGCATCAGCCTGGATACCAGGATCAGCCTGAAGACCTTCTTCGCTGCTGAAGGTTTATCCATCCTGGAGGCTTCCGGTCAGGGGACACTGCTCGTTTCATCGTACGGGGCAATTTTTGAACGCCAGCTTGCCCAGGGGGAAAGCTATATCGTGGACACCTCGCATCTTGTGGCTTTTGAGAGCCGCCTGCAGATGGAAACCCGCACCGTTGGCGGATTAAAATCCACCCTTGCCAGTGGAGAGGGACTGGTCGTACAGCTGACTGGTCCGGGACGGTTCTTGATTCAATCTCGATCCCCACAAGCATTCATCCAATGGTTGATCCCCCACATCCCAACATCAAAGGAATAACACCCATGAAACCCAAAGCTGCCTGGACGGATCGTTTTCAATACTGGCTGGATAATCAATTTTCGCGTGGCACAAGATCCCTGATTAAATGGCTTGGGATCATATCATTTGTTTTCATCAGCGTTATGGCTGCAATTGTCAGTCTTTTTAAAGTCCCGGTGAACAATGCCGAGCCTGTGCCCTTTTTTGAAGCATTCTGGCTGAGCCTGATGCGTACCCTGGATGCCGGTACCATGGGTGCGGATGTTGGCTGGTGGTTCCGGATTGCCATGTTTATTGTGACACTGACCGGTGTATTCATCATCAGCACCCTGATTGGTATTTTGACCAGCGGGATTGAAAACCGGATTGAAGAACTGCGCAAGGGTCGCTCGCGTGTCATTGAAGAGGGGCACACCGTTATCCTGGGCTGGTCGGAGCAGGTGTTCATCATTATCAACGAGCTGGTCCTTGCCAATGAAAACCAGGGAGATTCTTGTATCGTGGTGATGAGCGATCTTGAAAAAGTGGACATGGAGGATGATATCCGCCACAAGGTCCACGACCTGCAAAACACCCGGGTTGTCTGCCGGCATGGCTCTCCCATGGACATAACCGACTTGAGAATTGTCAATCTGAATACTGCAAAATCCATTATCGTCGTTTCCCCAATGAGTGAAAATCCGGACAGCGAGGTCATCAAGACAATCATGGCAATCGTCAACCACCCGGATCGGCGGGACGAGCCATACCACATCGTGGCAGAAATTGGCGAACCCGATCATGTGGAAGCAGCCATGGTGGTGGGCGGAAATGAAGTGGAATGGGTGCTTGTGGGTGATTTTGTTTCCCGGGTGATTGCTCAAACCTGCCGTCAATCCGGTTTATCAGTTGTCATTACCGATTTGCTGGATTTTGAAGGTGATGAAATCTACTTCACCCGCCACCCGGACCTCGTTGGAAAATCATTTGGGGATGCCATTACGTGCTTCCAGGACAATGCGGTCATGGGTATCAAACCATCCAATTCCCGCGCCATTCTCAATCCACCCATGGGGCAGATCCTTACAGAAGGGGATGATTTGATCATAATTGCTGAGGACGACGACAAAATCAACTATTCCCCGGTGGACCAATCCACCATTAAGCAGGGGCTGATTGTAAACTATCAACCCCCTCCTCAAAAACCGGAAAAGATGCTCCTGCTGGGGTGGAATTCCCGCTGTCCGGCGATTATTCATGAACTCAATTCATATATTGCGCCCGGCTCGGAAATTACCATCACGGCTCTTCCGGAGAGCATTCAACTGGAGGATCCGGACACATTCTCCAGCCTGGAAAATGCCCGCGTCAAGATTCTGCCCGGAAACACAACCCACCGGAGTACACTGGAAAACCTGGACCTGGGAAAATATAACCACGTCATCCTGCTGAGTTATTCGGATATTCTCCCGCCCCAGCAGGCAGATTCCCGCACACTTGTAACGCTTTTACATCTTCGTGACCTGGCAGATAAAAATCATTATCACTTCAGCATGGTCACGGAAATGATGGATGTGCGCAACCGAGACCTGGCGGCAGTTGCCCGGGCGGATGATTTCATCGTCAGTGACCGTTTGGTCAGCCTGGTGCTCGCCCAGGTATCAGAAAACAAACAAATAAACAGCGTATACCAGGATTTGTTTGATCCCGAAGGCGCAGAGATCTACCTCAAGCCCATCAGTGAGTATGTATTTCCCAACGCACCGGTCAATTTCTACACCTTGTTGGAAGCTGCCCGCCGCAAGGGAGAAACTGCCATTGGGTACCGCATCCAGGCTCACGCCCGGAATTCTGCTAAAAATTATGGGGTTTCGATCAATCCACCGAAACACAGGGAAATCACGTTTGCCATGGAGGATCGATTAATTGTCCTTGCCAATTCCTGATGGTTGGATGAAATGACAACAAACACCTCCCCTCCCAGCGCATCCCCAAATGACCCCGCAAATGATGAAATGACCATTTGGGAGCATGTGACTGATTTGCGCAAACGGCTGCTGGTGAGCCTGGTGGCATTGGTGGTCACTGTATCCATCAGCTTTTATTTCAGTGATGACTTAATCCACATCCTTGCCAGACCAATTGGAGGGATCGAACAATTAATTTCCATTGAGGTAACTGAAAATGTCGGCGTGTTCATGAAAGTTTCGCTCCTGAGCGGATTCATCCTGGCACTGCCACTGATCGTTTACGAAATCCTTGGCTTTATCTTCAAAGGTCTGTATGAAAAAGAACGCCGCAGGCTGCTGATGATCATTCCATTTGCCACGCTTCTCTTCCTGGCAGGAGTTGCCTTTGCTTTTTTCATCATGCTGCCGAATGCATTGCCGTTTCTGCTGGGGTTTATTGGGGTTGAAACCACCCCGCGCCTGTCCAATTACTTCTCGTTTATCACCAGCTTGCTTTTCTGGATGGGGCTCAGTTTTGAAACACCGCTTGTTGTATTCATTCTTGCCCGGTTAAACGTCATCCAGCCAAAAGATCTGGCAAAACAATGGCGGATTGCAGTTGTGGTGATTGCCATTATTGCTGCTGTTGTCACACCCACACCCGATCCCATCAATATGGGGTTGATGATGCTGCCGCTGCTCGTTTTGTATGGTTTAAGCATTTTGCTGGCATGGTTCGCCACCCGAAAACAATCCGGGCAAAAAGAGTTATAATCAATCCATAGGAGAAATCAAAATGCCTCGAGTTGATCTTCCTGAATTAATCATTATCCTTGTGATTGTTATTTTGCTGTTTGGGATCGGTCGCATCAGCAAAATTGCCGGTGAAATGGGGAAAAGCATCAAATCCTTTCGGGATGGTTTAAAAGGCGATGACTCTGGTGATGGCGTACAACCAGAAAAGCAGGAACCACCCGAAAAGTAAAAAACCTGATTAAGTATCACAAACAAACAAAAAAGGAGGCGGATTGCCTTCTTTTTTGTTAATCATCACTCTGCTTTGGAGGATCATCCTCCAATCGGGGGGGTGCAATTGTATTTTCATCCTCTGGATAACCGGATGGCTCCACCCAATCAGCAGGACGGACGTATGGATAACTGCCCTGCTCGCCCCCCGGATTTTGGATCGATTGCTGCACCTGTCGCAGTTCCGCCATGCTCTCGTCCAGCCCCGTTTCCCGCATGATTTGCTTCGGCAGGGTCTGAATTTCCCGCCCTGTATCCACCAGCAAAGCCCAGATGGGAGATTTAAGAAACTTCCGAATCCCCGCCCCCACGCTTCGGGCATATTTTACCATCCCATCCGGTCCCAGGATAACCAATGCCAGGACGAGGATAAAAAAAACCTCCAGAATGCCAATACCAAAGAAATCCATTCTTGACAAATTATATCACCTTCCTCATTCGATATAAATTCCTAAAAATTCCCTCTTTATTAATGACAATTATTGTGTATAATAAATTCACTAAAACGTTTAAGGTAACTGGTAAAGCCTGATGAGTGTCACAATCCGTGATATTGCCCGAAAATTAAACCTGTCCATCACCGCAGTCTCCCGCGCTCTCGATGGCTATCCGGATATTTCCGCGGCCACCAGGGAAAAAGTCCGGCAGGCTGCCCTGGAAATGGGCTATGTTCCCAATCGTGCTGCCCGGCAGCTGCGCCGGCAAAAAACAGACACCATCGGCTACATCCTGCCCGTCCCCTCCCCCCAACATACGGAATCCTTCCATACGGTGTTCATGGAAGGCATGAGCGAAGAGGCTGCCGTCCACCGGTATGACCTGTTGATTTCCACTGCCCCTCCCTCCTCCCCCGAAGAGCAATCCATCTATCAATCCTGGATTCAATCCCACAAAGTGGACGGAATGATCATCAACCGCATCCAGTTGCATGATTGGCGGGTGCAATACCTTGCCGGGCAACTCTTTCCGTTTTGCGCCCTGGAGGATAGCGGCGATGATCTTGATTATCCCCGTGTGGAAGTTGCCAACCAGGCTGGGATGACCGCATTGGTGCAGCATATCCATCAGCAGGGGTATCAGCGCCCCGCCTTCATTGGCGGACCCGTAAATCTAAAAATTCAGCAGGACCGGCTGCGAGGATACCTGGATGGATTGCAAATCACGGGGCTGCCATACGACCCGCTTCTCATGGAAACCTCGGATCTGACTGGCATCAGCGGGTATCTTGCCTGCCAACGACTGCTTTCCTCCAATTTTCCACCGGACGCCATTCTGTGCATCAATGATGATGTCGCCTTCGGCGTCATGCGCGCCATCCACGAAACCGGGCTTCGTGTGGGCAGGGATATTGCTGTAACAGGATTTGACGGCTTGCAGGAATCCGGGTTCACTACACCGTCCCTGACAACAGTGGAACAACCAGTCCATGAGATTGGCCGCGAGTTAATTTGCATTCTGCTTGCCGAAATCCAGAATCAATCTGCAATCGAACGACTGAGACGCATCACACCCAGCCTGCAAATCCGGGAATCCACGCAAAAATAATCTTCATCCGGATATTGTCAGTTTATGCCCGATGGAACCCACCGGATCTTCATGCCATCAATTCATCCATACGGAACAGAAAGGAGTAAATTATGAAAACAGTCATTGCAGCAGCACTGGGAGAATGTGTCCATGTTGCTGGAATTTCCAACTTTCTCCGCCTGGCGGAACAGGCAGGCTGGCGGACAGTCTTCCTGGGACCTGCGGTTCCCATTTCTGAAGTCATTGCAGCTGCAAAGCGCGAACATGCAGACCTTGTAGGGGTCTCCTATCGATTGACCGCCGAGACCGGTGAGCGATTGCTCGGTGAATTTGCTGAAGCTGCCGATGAACTGCACCAAGCTGGTGTCCGGTTTGCATTTGGTGGAACACCACCGGTTGCCCAACGAGCAGGGAAATTGGGCTTTTTTGAAGCCATCTTCGATGGCAGCGAAACTGAAGCGGATGTTCTCACATATCTGAAGGGGGAAATGGGAAATGGCGAAACGGACCCAATCCCTCCCCAATCCACCATTGAACGGATTCGATGGAAAGCCCCCTACCCCATCCTCCGGCACCATTTTGGTTTGCCAACCATGGATGCCACACTGGAAGGGATTGAAAAAATTGCCAACAGTAAAACCATTGACGTCATTTCCCTGGGGATCGACCAGGATGCCCAGGAAAATTTCTTCCACCCGGAACGACAAGATCCCCGGCGAACCGGTGCGGGGGGTGTTCCGGTCCGCACACCTGATGACTACCGGGCGTTATATCAAGCCAGCCGGACAGGGAACCATCCCCTTCTGCGGACATATTCTGGCACCGATGATTTCATCCAGTTGGCGGAGATGTATGTGGATACCATTCACATTGCATGGTGCGCCATTCCGTTATTCTGGTTTAACCAAATGGATGGACGCGGTCCCTGGGACCTTGAAGGATCCATCCGGGAGCACCAGGAGGTCATGAGATGGTATGGCGAACACAATATACCGGTTGAATTGAATGAACCTCATCACTGGGGCATGCGGGATGCCCCGGACGTCGTCTTCGTTGTATCAGCCTACCTGGCTGCGTATCAGGCAAAGGCTTTCGGCGTCGGGGATTACATCGCCCAATTCATGTTCAACAGCCCGCCGGGTCTCTCTGATGCCATGGACCTGGCAAAAATGCTTGCCATCCTTGAAATGATTGAACCGCTGGCTTCCAATGATTTCCGGATCTGGAAACAGACCCGGACTGGCTTGCTGAGTTATCCACTCGACCTGGCAGCTGCCCGCGCCCACCTTGCCGCCAGCATCTATGTCCAGATGGCGTTAAAACCAGACATCATTCACATCGTTGGGCACACGGAGGCAGATCATGCTGCAACTGCCGAGGATATTATCGAATCAGCAAAAATGGCTCAAAGGGCAATTGGGAATGCCCTGAAAGGACAGCCGAATATGACTGCTGATCCGGCAATCCAGGAAAGAAAAAATCTCCTGGTCCAGGAAGCAAGATTTACACTGAATACCATTCGCTCCCTCGCCGGGAGAGGTATCCAGGACCCTCTCACTGACCCCCACACCCTGGCTCAAGCAGTGACAACCGGTATCATGGATGCGCCTCAGCTAAAAAACAACCGATTCGGGCGCGGTAAAATCATCACCCGGTATATTGGCGGCAGGTGCGATGCCGTTGGACCCGATGGTCAGCCCCTGCTGGAAGCAGACCGGCTGGCATATTTAAGTAAGGAGAGATCACAATGACTGAAAAAATGAAATACACTGTAATTGGAGCCGGGCATGGAGGAAAAGCCATGGCTGCCCACCTGGCAATCCTGGGGCGCGAAGTCACCCTGTTCAACCGCACCTTCAGCCATATTGAGATTATTGCCCAACGCGGCGGAATTGACCTGGAAAGCTACGAGGGTGGACCGCGTGGTTTTGGCGAACTGGTGCAGGTTACCTCGGATATGGAGACTGCAGTCAGGGAGGCGGAAGTGATCATGGTGGTAATCCCCTCTTCAGCCCATGCTGAAATCGCCCGCCAGATGGCGCCCCATCTCCAGGATGGACAGATCGTTATCCTGCATCCGGGTCGGACTTGCGGTGCAATTGAATTTGATGCCGTACTGCGCCAGGCAAACTGCCAGGCGCAAATCACCCTGGCGGAGGCGGAAACATTCATTTACGCCAGCCGGTCAGACGGACCAGCCCAGGCACGAATCTTCCGCATCAAGGAGGCGGTCCCCCTGGCAGCCATGCCATCCATCCGGACAAAAGAAGTGCTGGATACCATTAAGCCAGTTTTTCCACAATATATTGACGGGGTCAATGTATTACATACTGGGCTCAACAATATGGGGGCGATTTTCCACCCCGCCCTCACCCTGCTAAATGCCGGGCGGATTGAAAGCACGCATGGGGATTTCCAATTTTACATTGATGGTGTCACTCCCTCGGTTGCCCGCGTGTTGGAAGTATTGGACCGCGAAAGGGTGACCGTGGCATCCGCTGTTGGCATCCGGGCGCGCACTGCAATCGAATGGCTCGCCCTGGCTTACAATGTGACCGGGCAGGACCTGGACGAAGCCATCCACAACCAGCCGGGATATTATGGCATCAAAGCCCCCAATACGCTGAACCACCGCTACATCTTTGAGGATGTTCCCATGAGCCTGGTACCCATCGCCTCCCTGGGTGAGCGGTATGGAGTCTCCGTCAATGGCATGAACAGCATCATCCGGCTGGGTTGCATCGTCCACAGGACAGATTACTGGCGGCGGGGGCGCACCGTGGACAAGCTCGGCATCAAGGATCTCTCTGTCAGTGAATTAACCGAGTACGTCACGACGGGCGAACGGGAACTGACGGGTCTGAAACCCAAGTCGTAGATTGTTTGGCAACCGGCAGGCATCACAAAACCTGCCGGTTTTTTGTTTTCTGTCATCAATCTCGTGATATGATTAACCATTCCATTTGATTGATATGCAATTGCATATTTTTTCGGGAGGTTGACAATGACGAATCCATCTTCCATTCAAAGAATTGCAATCAGCACAGGGGGCGGAGACGCCCCTGGTTTGAACGCTGTCATCCGTGCTGCCGTCCTATCAGCCCTTAACCGTGGCTGGGAAGTGTACGGCATCCGGGATGGGTATAACGGTCTTCTCCTCCCCGAACAATTCCCGGATGGAGGCTTGGTGCGGCTTACCCGGGAGAAGGTGCGTGGCATTACCCACCTCGGGGGGACAATCATCGGCACCACCAACCGCAACAGCCCATTACACTACCCCATCACAAATGAAAAAGGGGAGATTGAATATATTGACCGAACCGATGAACTGATCCGAAATTTCCGAATCCACCACATTGATGCGCTCATCACCGTGGGCGGGGATGGCTCGTTAGCCATCGGAAATGTGCTGGCAAAAAAGGGCTTGCGGGTGATTGGCGTCCCCAAGACCATTGACAATGACCTGGATGGCACCGTTGTGACATTCGGTTTTGACACCGCTGTAACATTTGCCACGGAATGCTTGGACCGCCTGCATTCCACCGCTGCATCCCACGGACGTGTGATTGTTGTGGAAGTGATGGGGCGATACGCTGGCTGGATTGCCCTGCACACTGGCGTGGCGGGTTCTGCAGACGCCATCCTGATCCCGGAAATCCCATATGACATCAGCAAGGTTGCCGAAAAAATCAAACAGCGCGACCAGCAAGGCAGTAATTTCACCATTGTTGTTGTAGCGGAAGGTGCCAAGCCAGTTGGCGGTGCGGTCTCCGTTGTCGAAAAAGAATCCGGTCGGGCGGAACGGCTGGGCGGAATTGGCGAAAAGGTTGCAGCAGAAATCCAGGCACTCACCCGCAAGGAAACCCGGGTGGTTGTCCTGGGTCACCTGCTGCGCGGCGGCAGCCCCATTGCCAATGACCGGCTGATTGCACTCCGCTTCGGTGCTGCTGCCGTTCGTGCCCTCGATGAAGGTCAGGCGGGCGTGATGGTTGCATTGGATCCCCCGCTGGTGAATTATGTTCCCCTGGAGGAAGCCACCCGCCGCATGAAAGCAGTTCCATTGGATTGCGACACCATTCTTACCGGTCGTGACCTGGGAGTCTGCTTCGGCGATTAAACCGGAATCCGCTTCCTAAAAACACCATGACCACCCCTCCCAACCCAGCCTCTCCCAGTCAGTTCCAGCGGTGGATGCTTGCCATTCGACCGCGCACCCTGCCCGCTGCCATGGCACCTGTCTTTGTTGGAATTGCAGTTGCCCAAACCATTCGCACGGTGGATACCTTCCCCGCATTGGTGATTCTTGGGTGTGCAATCCTCCTGCAAATCCTTGCCAACCTGGTCAATGATGTGGCGGATTTTCAGAAAGGGACTGACACAACCGGCAGGCTCGGTCCGGTGCGGGTGACCCAATCCGGTTTGCTGACGCCGCGCCAGGTTTGGACCGGGGCGGTCATCACCGCTTTGCTGGCTGCCGCAGGAGGTGTTTATCTTGCCACTTTAGCTGGCTTGCCTGTCATCCTGATGGGCTCTGCTGCCATCCTTTTTGCAGTGTTTTATACGGTCGGTCCGTTTGCCTTGGAAGATCATGGGCTGGGCGATCTTTTCTCGCTCATCTTCTTCGGTTTCGTTGCAGTTTGCGGCACCACCTGGATTCTTGCAGGGGTGATTCCCATTCTCTCCTGGCTCGGCGGATTGACCATCGGCTGCCTGATTACAGCCATCCTGGTTGTCAATAATGTACGCGATATTGAAAGCGACCTTCGGGCAGGTCGGCGCAATATCCCAACCCGTTTCGGTCGCCGGGCAGGAGAATTGGAATATGGCATTATGCTGGTTGTACCATTCCTGGTTTTGCCAATTGCCTGGGCGCTTGGCTGGATCAATGCCTGGATCCTGCTGCCTTTTCTTGCCATCCCGCGCGGATTTCAGCTCTGGCGGATGATGACAACCCTCCCAGCCGGTCCGGGATTTAACCACCTGCTGGCATTAACCGCCCAATTCGCCCTGATTTATGCCATCCTGTACTCGGCAGCTGTCCTGCTGGGTTAACCGCCCAATGCCTGCCCCCAGTGGATGCACATCGTCCCCAGCATCCGCCGGGAATACCCCACCTGCCCCAGCCCAGCCTGCAGGAATTTTTTCGCCAGTGTCTCCGCAGAATGGAACTGGCGCGTGGACTCCGGCAAGTATTGATACGCGTCTGCTTCACCGGTGATTATTTTGCCCAGGACGGGTATGATTACCTTCAGATGAAACAGGATGAACGGCTTAAGAATATGATTGGCAGGGGGCGTGGTATCCAGCGAAACCACCCACCCGCCCTCTTTCAACACCCGCCGCTGCTCCCGCAAGGCGGCATCCACGTCCGGCACATTGCGTAGAAGATAACCCGAAATCACCGCATCAAAGCAAGCATCCGGATAGGGCAGGTGGATTGCGTCAGCGATCAGCCAGGTGACCAGGCTGCCATCCGCCCGCTGCCTGCCAACAGCAACCATTTCCGGGGTCAGGTCTGCGGCAACAACCTCCACGTCCGGGTGACGGCGGCGGATTTCCAACGCAAGATCGCCCGTCCCCGCACCAATATCCAGGACGCGTTGCCCCGGTTGTAATTCCAATTTCTGGATGGCATCCCGCCGCCAGTTCCGGTCCTGTCCAAACGTCATCAACCGGTTCATCAAGTCGTAACGGCTGGATATCCTGCCAAACATCCGGCGGACATATTTTCTGCGTTCCTCACCCTGCGGAATCATCCATGTCCCTCCTGACCGGCAAACTGCCAGGGGCAAAGCCTGCGGTGCAGCCAGTCCGCCAAAAAGTACAACCCAAGCCCAAGCAGGCTCATCGCCAGGACACCGGCATACATCTTTGGATAATCATACAGGGTTGTGCCGTACAGGTAAATGTAATATCCCAATCCCCGGGTGGTGGCAATCAATTCCACAATATACAGCACTGCCACAGCCGTCCCAATGGACTGCCGCACCGCCATCAGGATTGCCGGGATGCTGGCTGGCAGATACACATACCGGAACAAACCCCGCCGCCCCGCCCCCAGGCTTCGCACCGAATACACCAGTTCCGGGCGGATGGCAGCTGCCTGGTCCCGCACCAATACCAGGATCTGGAAGAACAGGATCAGGAAAATGACGACAATCTTGGAAAAATCATTGATCCCCAGGAAGAGCAACACGACCGGCACCAACACCACCTTTGGGATGGGATTGAGGATGTAGATGATCGGTTCAAAAATGGCATTATAACGCCGGGACTGCCCCAAAACCAAGCCCGCCGGTGCTGCCAGGGCGATGGAAAGCACCAGCGATGCAAGCACCCGCCACAGGCTGGCAAGAAAATGACCGCCCAATTCGCCAAAAATATCCTCGATAAATGCGCCAAAAACAACCCATGGCGATGGCAGGATGGGTTTTTGCACCAGTACCGCCAGGATCAGCCAGGCAAGCAGCAAGCCCAGTGTTGCCCAAAGAAGATGAATCCGCTTCATACGGTCTCCTTCAGTTCCGCGCGGATGTGGTCGCACATTTGCTGGTACGCCAAATCCCCGGCACTGTTTTTTTGTGCTACAAATGGATTCTCCAGCACCTCCGGCGCAGTGTTGACCCCATTTTGCAGGATCATGATCCTTTCCCCCAGGAAGGCGGCTTCTTCAATGGAGTGGGTAACCACCACCATTGTCAGATCGCGTTCCTGCTGAAGTTCATAAACCAAAGCCTGCAAGCCCTCCCGGGTGGGCAGGTCCAGGGACGCAAATGGTTCATCCATCAACAGCAAATCCGGTTCCAGCACCAGGGTCCGGGCGATTGCCGTCCGCTGCCGCTGACCACCGGAGACCTGCCCCGGATAGGAATTTGCCACCGATGATATCCCCAGTTTTTCCAGCCAGGCTTCCACCTGCTCCTCCGCGCCAGCTGGAAGTCCTTCCGCCGGGGCGTGGATCCCATCCGGTCCATAAAACCTGCGGATGCGCAGTCCCAGCCGCACGTTTTCACGGATGGTTGCCCAAGGCAGCAGACCGTAATCCTGCAAAATCAACCCGGTGCGCGGGCGCGGACCCGCCAGGGGCTGCCCGCCCACCATCACCCTGCCCGCGGTTGGCTTCAGCAAGCCCGCCAGCAGGTAGAGCAGCGTGGACTTGCCGCAGCCGGACGCCCCAATCACCGCCCAGGCTTGTCCTCTTGCTGCGTACCAGTGAAAGTCCTGGAAGATGGGCGGCTTGTTCCCGTAATGGAACTCCAGTGCTTCAGCCCGGATCATGCAGCCTGCCTAGGGCAAAAAGGAGCCATCAACTGTATCGCTGTACTTTTGCGCAGCAGGGATCAAGCCCTTGTCCAGCGCCCATTGCAGCGCATCGGCAAACTGGGCTTCCTCCGGCACCGAAGCAGTGGGGAAGGTGGGCACTTCATAATCGCCGATGATTGCCTCCGGGACCAGTTTCAATTCCACCATCAGGTTCTTCCAGGCATCCTTGTTGCTGTTAATATCCTCAACCGCCTTTTCAACTGCCGCCAGGAAAGCTTTGGCATCCGCCGGGCGTTCCTCCAGGAATTCCAACCGGAAGGAATACACGCTGTTGCTCACTTCCGGCAGGCTGGTGTCATCAATCACCAGCACTGAACCCTGCTGCATCACCAGCGAAGCCAGCGGATCCGGCATCACTGCCGCCTTCAGCTCGCCGGAAGCCAGCAGCGCGGTGCGATCGCTGATTTTCGGAACAGCAATCTTGGCGATCTCCCCCGGTGCCAGCCCGGCGTTTTCCAACACACGATCCGCCATGTACTCAATCACCGTTCCTTGGGAAATTCCGATCGGCACATTTTTCAAATCCGCCACGGTGGTAATGCCGCTGTCCTTTGCCGCCAGGATGCGGAAAACCGGGTATTCGGCAGTTGCCACCCGTGCAAAGCGGACGATTTTAATCGTTGCCGCGTCGCGGTTGTAGTAGAGCGTGGTCACCAGTTCGTTTAACATCCCGTCCACCTGCCCGGATTGCATCAACTGGTCGCGCTCCGGGGCGGACCCCACCGGCACCAGTTCCACCTTCAGACCGGCATCCTCAAAATACCCCTGCTGCTGTGCCACGTAGAGCGGCAGCGAATCCAGCACAGGCAGTAGTGCAACCCGGATGGGCTGATCGGAAACGGCAGGCTGGGTGCAGCCCGCCAGGAGAAGGCTGGCAAGGAATCCAAGAAGGAAGAATTTTTTCATCGGTTCAGTCTCCTTTGCGGAGTGATTATACCGGATTTGAATCTTACAATGGATCGATTAATACAATCTGTCCATCCGCATCCCGGTATGCCGCCCGCCGGATGGGGTAGGTCCTGGGGAGCAGGGATCGGGCATACTCCAAGCCATCCTGCTGGGTGTTATATTCCACATGCGGGCGGTAAGCCCAAATTACCAGCGAAGTGCCGTCCTCGAACAGGATGTGAAACTGGGTTTCCGTGCCCAGCCCGCCGGTTGAATCGGAGGTTTCCTCCTTTTCCACCACGCCCTTGACGGTTTTTCCAATGATGGATTGAAAGGTATCTGTACTCATTTTTTCATCCTCATATGAACCGCAGTTTTTTCAACAACCCTTTCATTATCATCTGGACAATAATAAAAGGGTAAGTAAAGCGCTCACCCTTTTATTATATTCTCATTACCTTCCTGGTTATCCCAAATACTTCAACACTGCCGTAGTGTAAATTTCCACCGCCTGGTGCAATTGCGCCACCTCGTAAAAAATAAGATGGATTACTCTTTATGCCCCTTTTTCCCCTCCTCCAGCATTGCCATGGCTTTCTGGATCCTGCGCTGGCGTGTTTCCGGCTTTTTTGCCTCTTCCACCCATTCCACATACTCCCGCTGATGGCTGTAAGACAGACGGTTAAAACATGCCATCGCGTTGGGATGTTCCATCAAAGCTGCCTGGAAGTCCGTTGGAGGGGTCACCACGCGTGGCTCATCATCCTCCTGCAGGATGACTTCCACAATATCTCCAATCCCCTTGCCAATTTTTTCCCGGATTTCCCGTCGAATCCCCAACAGGTGACAATCACTCCCCATTCTGACAAGCGACCCGCGGTAGACCTGTCCATCAATCCAGGCTTTGACCTTCACGCGCTTTTTTCCAAATTCCGCTTCCACATCCAGCGGGATGGTTACATAAGCTCCGCCTTCACCGGCATCTTCAATCGGGGTATGAAAGCAATATTGTTTTCCCATCCATTCATTTTATACCAGATCATAACCCTTAGAATAATTGGAGAGAATTTTTTCCCATTTCTCGTATTCCATGATACAAATATCTATCATTTTCCGGATGGAGAAACAATATGACCAATTTATTTGATCCCCTGACAATTCGAAGCATCACCATTCACAATCGCATTGGGGTCTCTCCGATGTGTCAATATTGTTATGAGGATGGATTTTCCAATGACTGGCAGCTGGTTCATCTTGGCGCGCGGGCAGCCGGTGGTGCCGGCTTGATCATTGCAGAAGCAACTGCTGTGGAAGCCCGTGGACGCATCACACCCCATGATGCAGGGATCTGGAAGGACGACCATATCCCTCCGCTGCAAAGAGTCACAAGGTTTATCAAGGAACAGGGAGCTGTTCCGGGTATCCAGATTGCTCATGCCGGACGAAAAGCCAACACGCATCGTCCCTGGGATGGCGGCAATCCCATCTCGATGGATGATCCCCAATTCTGGCAGGTGGTGGGAGCCAGTCCAATCGCATTTGCAGATGGCTACCAGACCCCGCAGGAGTTAACCGTGGAAGAGATTCATGCAATAGCAATTGCTTTCCGGCACGGTGCCGAACGTGCTTTGCAGGCAGGATTTGAGTCCCTGGAGATTCACGCGGCTCACGGATACCTGTTGCACAGCTTTCTTTCCCCCCTTTCCAATCACCGCTCAGACCAATATGGCGGCAGCTTTGCCAACCGGATCCGTTTTTTACTGGAAGTGATTGGAGAAGTCCGAAAAGTCTGGCAGGATCACCTGCCGCTGGCAGTCCGTATCTCTGCCACAGATTGGGTGGAAAATGGATGGACAATCACGGAATCAGTGGAACTGGCTCGCCTGTTCATCCAGGCTGGTGTGGATGTGGTGGATTGTTCCTCGGGCGGTAATCTTCCAAAGGCACCCGTTCCTGTGGGTCCCGGCTACCAGGTTCCATTCAGCGAAGCCATCCGCTCAGCCGGCGTGATGACCGCTGCGGTGGGGCTGATCACCGCCCCGGCACAGGCGGATCAAATCATTCGTAACCAGCAGGCGGATATTGCCCTTTTGGGCAGGGAGATGCTGCGGAATCCATCCTGGGCATTGCATGCCGCCCAAGCCCTTCACAAAGACTCCCCGGTCCCGCCACAGTACCTGCGTGGATTTTAAATCGATTTGGGATATCCAGGCTAAAAAATGCCGGGTGGATCGTATGTGCTCACCATGATCCACCCGGCAGGTTTTTGATTGAACGATCAGACTACTTGCGTCCCCGCTTTATAAAACGATAAATGGCAATCACCAGGATGGAACCAAGCAAAGCCACAATAATACTGGTCAGGTTGACATTGCTGACCATGTTTACCCCCGTAATTAATTGGGAGATCCATCCTCCCAGGATGCTGCCCGCAATACCCAGCAGGATATCCACAAGCACGCCAGTTTTTGCTTTCATCAACCACGATGCCAGCAGCCCAGCCACCAAACCAACCACAATTGTTGCAAACAAACCCATGATATTTCTCCTTTTGAAAGTTGTTAATTTCCGATCGCTGGATAAATTCCCTCATCCATCCCGTGGAAGTCAACAGGGGAATGAAATAAGTTACAGGCTTTCCACCAGTTTGCGAAGAGCGTGCATTGCTTTCTTTACACGAATCATATCCCGCGGATTGCCTCCCGTGATGAAATTGCCCAGAATCCCACCACCAACCAGGGTATCCAGCGTGTATTCCACTTCACACTCATCCGCGCTCAATCCCAGGAATCCACCGCTTGGTCGCAATTCAAATACATGCGAATCCTTATCGTCACCAATTTGAGTGATGATTTCCAGGCGTTTCAAGGACTGGACAGCAACAATGGAACCTTGACCAGGACGGTTCTCGTTGGTCAGTTCAAAAGTGCCGCCAGCATTGATGGATGTAACATTGGTGACGCTGTCAATCCCCGGAAACCATTCCTGCCAGTGCGTGGGATCTGTCAGTACCTCCCACACTTTTTCCACTGGAGCATCAATTTCCACTTTCCGTTCAAATTTTGGCATCATTACCTCCTTTGTAAATTAGCCTGTTGTAATCAGTATAGCACGATTTGAACCCAGAGTCACTTAAGGACTGGAGAAGGGGAGGTAACCTTTCCGGACACGGAATGTGCAGGGGCGAACATGAAATTTTTGAGGAAAATAAAAAAAGCTGCTTGCGCAGCTTTTTCTTTGGCGGGAGCGACGGGATTCGAACCCGCGATCTCGGCCTTGACAGGGCCGCATGTTTGACCGCTACACCACGCCCCCGAACAGGTGCATAGTTTATCATGGGATGATTTGGGCGTCAAGGATTTTGAGAAGTGGACACCACGCTCAGGTAGTCCGAGCGAGCCCAGCCCTTGCGATTGGGATCGTAAGGTGCTTTGAGAAACCACCACATAAATCCGTCCCCCTCGCGCGGTCCATCCATCACCTCAAAGACTTCGGCTTCCATTCCCAGGAAGATGGGATCGTAGGACATCCCGGCACCACTCCGCAGCCGAAGCCCATCCCCGCCAGTCCCCAGGATTTGCACGTACATGCCAATTCCAATACCATCCCCCGCCACAGGTGCAACCGTTGGCGTTGGGGTAAACATCAGTTCGGGAATAGGGAGGGGTGTATTGGTGGGTGCAGCTACAACGGTGACCACTGCAGTGGACAATGTACCCATTGGAGTAACGGTGGGCTTGACGGTATGGAGTGCAATGGCTCCCCCACCGCAAATCAGCCCTGCCAGCAGCAAGGCAGCCAGAACAACCATAAAACTGATCTCCAAACGCCTTTTACTGTGGGATTCCTTTCGACCTGGCTGCCGGTTGACCGTCATCACATCCTCCTGGGTAATTATATCCGATCAGGCTGCCAGGTGGGTATGATATAATCGCGTTCAATGGATAGCAACACTCCCGGTAAACCTGTATTGGGAAATCGCTACGAACTGCTGCAAACGCTTGGTTCGGGTGGCATGGCGGTTGTCTATCGCGCCCGCGATATGATGCTGGAACGCCCGGTGGCAATCAAGCTGCTGCGGGAAACATATTCCCGCAGTGAAGAGTTCCGCGAAAGATTTCGCCAGGAAGCACAATCCGCCGCCAATCTATCCCACCCCAATATTGTCACTGTGCATGATTTCGGCTTGGATCGCAACAGGTTATTCCTCGTCCTGGAATATGTTCCCGGAACTGACCTGAAATCCATCCTGAAACAACGCGGCAGACTTGAAACCCGGGAAGCCATCGACCTGATTATCCAGGCATGCGCAGGAATTGGCTATGCGCATCGCGCCGGATTGGTTCATTGCGACGTCAAACCTCACAACATGCTTGTCACGCCGGATGGTCGTTTAAAAGTGACCGATTTTGGCATTGCCCGGGCGCTTGCTTCCATTCAACCGGATGAGCAGCATCATGTTGTTTGGGGTTCACCCCTGTATTTTTCGCCTGAGCAGGCAGCTGGTCAGGCACCCTCCCCGGCTTCGGATGTGTACTCGCTTGGTGTTGTCTTATATGAGATGCTGACAGGGAAACTTCCATTTGATGCCACGGACGCCTCGGAATTGGCACGCCTTCACCGCGAGGGTGTTCCTGCACCTCTCACCACCCTGGTCCCGCAAATTCCCCCGGTGATTGAGCAGATTGTTCTGAAGGTTCTTTCAAAGGAGCCAGCCGCCCGGTATCGCAACGCAGAACAACTGGGGCGTGTCTTGCTCAATTTCACCGAGCAACCCGATCCACTGGATGCCAAAATTCCTCCCATGCAGCCCTCCACGGCAGGTGCCAGGCAAAAACCACAAACCACCCCGCCAGCCCCCCCTTCCCCGGTAGAAGTCCCCACGGAATCACCTATTCAGCAAAGCATGGAAGAACCAGTGCCTGCACCCATCCATGTCAACTGGGGAAATATCCTGCTCGGCTTGCTGGCTCTGCTGGCAGTGGGTGGATTGATCCCCTTCTGGCTTTATGTATGGTTTTCGCTGACTACCCTTCGGTGAAATTACTTTGATGAAAACAAGCGATACATTAAACAAAAATCACGGCATCAGCCGCAATTCTTGTGATTTTTGGAAGAGAATGAATTCTTTACGCGGACTTGCCGAGCGTCCGAATGCACTTGGCGCACAATACCATCTTAACCTTGCGCCCATCCTTGAACACCGAAACCCGCTGCAGGTTGGGGCGGAACATCCGGTTGGTTGCACGCATCGAGAAGCTGCGGTTGTGTCCAAAAGTTGTTGTCTTTCCACACATGTCACATTTCGCCATCGCCAAAAATTCCTTTCAAAACGGTATTTCATCAACCGGGCAAAGATTGTTCCCGGTGCCGCGAGGTTGAATTCTACCACAACCCGAAACTTTTTACAAGCATAGCTGTTAATACAAAGGGTACACAAAATGACGGAAAAATACAATCCAAACGGAACCATCTATATTTCCCGGCGTGCCATTGCCACCATCGCCGCACAATCGGCACTTGAATCATATGGCGTGGTCGGTCTGGCACACAAAAATCTTGCCTCCAACCTTGCCAACGTACTGGTCAAGGACCCCATGCGCGGGGTTGAAATCAGCTACGATGGTTTAAGTATTGAAATTGACCTGTTCCTGATCATCGAATACGGCTTGCGTATCACAACGGTAGCCCAAAGCGTGATTGACAGCGTCCGTTTCCACATTGAGAAAGCAATTGGTGTGCCTGTGACGCGCGTGGATGTACATGTTCGCAGTTTGCGAATCAGTAATCCGGACTGATCCTCATCTATGGTATATTAGGGAACGTTATGAATCAAACCGAATTATCAACCTTGGATAGGGGTCAATTTCAACAATCCACTACTGCACTCGATGGGCAGGGATTGAAGACTTTGGTGGAAGCAGCCTTGCAATGGCTTAAAGCCAACCAACAAATCGTCAATTCACTGAATGTATTTCCGGTACCGGATGGCGACACAGGCACCAACATGCTGTTAACCCTCCAGGCAGCCTATAACGAGATTGCCCAATCCGGCGAGCGGAATATTGGCAGGATGGCACACAGCATTGCCCAGGGAGCATTGATGGGGGCACGCGGCAACTCCGGTGTCATTCTCTCACAACTCCTGCGTGGTTTCGCCAGGACAATGGATAACCTGGATACCATGGATGCCAGCACTCTTGTCCAGGCACTGGCAGAAAGCCGCAATACGGCATATAAGGGTGTCGTTCGACCGGTGGAGGGAACTATCCTGACAGTTGCCAAGGATATTGCCTCTGCAGCGGAACAAAGCCTTCAAAAAACAAATCAACTGAATGTGATTCTGGAAGACATCGTCAAGGCAGCGGATGTATCCGTCCGGCACACACCCGAACTGCTTCCCATCTTAAAGCAAGCCGGGGTTGTGGATTCCGGCGGCAAGGGGCTGTTCTTCATCCTGGAAGGAATGCTGAGGTTTATTCAGAATATGCCCCTGGACACTGCATTATCCACAGTTGTACCCATTGCTGCCATGCAGCTGGAAGAAACCATGGAAGCCGTTGAACCCGGTCAGGATTTTGAGATTGTGGTTGACTTCATTCCCAGTAATCCGTTGGACCTGGAGCAATTTTACAAGGACCTGTCCGAGATGGGCACATCCATCCAACTTGGCGAAGGTGATGGAATGTACCGCATGCACATCCATGTTCCTACTGAAAAACGCTACGAACCCATCGACTACACGCTGACCCTGGGAACCGTCACAAAAGTCGCCATCGAAAATCTGATCGCCCAGATGAACGGGCAGCAGCCACAGGAACAACTGAACCTGGCGGTTGTTGAACCCGGTCACGTCGCTGTGATTGCGGTATCACCCGGCATGGGAATTTCGCGCATCTTCGCCAGCCTGGGGGTTGCAGGAATTGTTGAAGGTGGACAGACCATGAATCCCAGCACCGAACAAATCCTGCACGCGTTTGAAAATTTACCCACCGACCAAATCATCATCCTCCCCAACAATAAAAATATTGTCCTGGCTGCTCAAACTGCTGCCACAATGACGGTCAAGAAAGTGGCGGTCATCCCCACCAAGAGCATCCCGCAGGGTCTCTCGGCTGTACTTTGCCTGGATCCCGAAGGCGATATGGATGACATTGTCGCCGATATGAAATCTGCCATGGCAGAGGTGGAATCCGGGGAAATTACTGTGGCAACCCGTTCGATTGAAATCAACGGGGTGCAGGTGAACCAGGGTGAAGTGATTGCCTTGCTCAATGGTCAATTGGTGGCTGCCCGCCCGAACATCATTGAAGCCTGCCTGGAACTGCTTAACAAGGCAAATACCAACGACCGGGAAAGAATCACCTTGTTTTACGGACAAAACATCACCAAAAACGACGTCAATCAGATCGTGGACCAGATTAGAACTGCCTACCCCATGCACGAAGTGGAATTGCATGAAGGGGGACAGCCACATTACCAGTTCATCATCGCCATCGAATAATCCATGTCTTCTGTCTGCATCCTTACAGACATAACAGCACAATTTCCCCAGCCAACCTTTCCGGGACAGGCGTTTATCCGCATCCTCCCCACCAGGCTGGAGTGGGGAGATCAGGTTATCCACGATCCCAAGAATCTAAAACTTGCCAGTTTTCCCCCATCAGCAAGAGGCGGGGCACTCCCCCGGTTGATCATTCCAGAACAGCAAACCCTCCAGGAATACTTCCTCCGGCTGTCGAGGGAATTTGATCATATCCTGGCGATCTTTGCTTCCAATGAATTGTGCTCCCTCATCCAGGATTCCTCCCGGGCACTGGAAGCCATGGAGCACCGCTTGAATCTGCAAATTATCGACTCTCATACCACCTCCATTGGTTTGGGATACCTGGTGCAAACAGCATCCAACCTGATTGCCGGGGGCGCAACCGCTGCAGATGCAGAGCGATGGATCCGTAATCTTATTCCCCACCAATATACGCTTCTATGTACATCCGGATTATCCTACTTGCATGCTTCAGGGTATCTGGATCATGCCCAGGCAACCGCTGGTGAGATTCTGAACTTTCTGCCCATCTTTACACTTGAAGAGGGACGTCTAACGCCGGTGGAAAAAGTGCGGAATTTCCGCCAGGTAATGGACTACTACCAGGAATTCCTGGAAGAATTTGATCATTTCCAGTACATTGCCTTTGTGCAGGGACATCCAACATTAAATACCGAAAGCCGCCTGCTGCGCCAGTTTGTCCAGGAAAATTTTCCCAAAACCCCATTTACCGAGCATACCCTCTCAAGCGCAGCTGCCACGCTTATTGGACCAAAATCCATCAGTCTCTTTATAACGGAAAAATTTTAACCATTTCTGTCAAGGGACGGATTTGGGGTAAAATATTTACATGCCGTCCCCCATCGAGAAACTTTTAAAATTCATCCGGCTGGAAGCCAACCGCGGGTTTGATAATCGGGCAGTGGTTGGCGGGTTGGACCAGTTTGCACCCATCTGGGAAAACGAAGCCAGGCAGCACAACATCAGCCCTGAACTCATTGCAAAGGTATCAGGGTATCTACACGCATACCCGGCAGCCAGCATCTCAGAAAGGGATCGGATGATCCGGGAATTATTCCAATTATTGGATTCTGTTGGCGGTCCATCCATTACCACTGCACAACAACAAACGGCTCCCCCACCCGTTCCATCCACTGGATTGACCGGGAATCAACCATCACAAACTTCCTCATCCCCTGTCCGTGCTTCATCAGTCAAAACCCCGGCATCAGTTGGGCTGCAGGCACCGCTCACCGTTTTGCCCGGCATTGGACCAAAAAATTTCCAGACCTTTAAAGAACTGGGGCTTAAAACCCTGGAAGATTTACTCTATTACTTTCCCCGCCGGTACGTGGATTACAGCGAACTGAAACCCATCAACCGGATCCAATTTGGAGAGGAGTTGTCAATCATAGCCACTGTGGAGAGGGTCAACATGTACCCCCCGCCTGGCGTACCCTCCCGTGGTAAATCACGTGTTGAAATCATCGTTGGTGACGGCAGCGGCTCACTGCGGCTGACATGGTTCAATCAACCATACATGCTGAACCGATTTTCACCAGGGGATCAGTTAATGATTTCCGGTCGGGTGGATATGTATTTGGGGCGTCTTGTCATGAACCACCCCGAGGTGGAAGAGATTGATCGGGATCATCTCCACACCAACCGGATCTTACCGATTTATCCACTGGCAGGAAAAGTTGGGCAACGCTGGCTCCGCAGGCTCATGTACCAGACAGTCACATTCTGGGCGCCGCGCGTCCGTGATCCATTACCCGCCTCAATTCGCCAGGCTGCCGGCTTGCTCACCCTGTCGGAAGCGCTACAACAGGCACATTTTCCTGCATCTCAGGCTCAACTGAGGGAAGCCCGGGCAAGACTGGCTTTTGATGAAATTTTCCTCCTGCAATTGGGAGTTCTCAAGCAAAAACAAAACTGGCAGGCAAATCCCGCCCGTATCTTTTCCGCCCCCCAGGAATGGATGGATGAACAGATTTCCCGCCTGCCTTTCCCGCTCACCAATGCCCAGACCCGGGTTATCCAGCACATACAGCATGACCTTGCTTCCGGACATCCCATGAACCGGCTTTTACAGGGCGATGTTGGGTCCGGAAAGACAGTGGTTGCCGCAATGGCAGCTCTCATGGTGGCGCGGGAAGGCGGGCAAACGGCATTCATGGCACCCACCAGCATCCTGGCGGAACAACATTATGCCAGCCTGATGCGAATGCTGACAGAACCAAACAACCAGGAAAGCCCACCCTTGCATCCTGCAGAGATTCGGCTTCTGGTGGGTGATACCTCCGATACAGAGCGCACTCAAATCAATCAAGGATTAAACGATGGGACCATCAAGCTGTTGATTGGAACCCATGCATTAATTGAAGGACCAGTCAGTTTTCATAACCTTCAATTAGCCATCATTGATGAGCAGCACCGGTTTGGGGTGGGACAACGTTCCACGTTACGCGCAAAAGGCGAAAATCCCCACCTGTTGGTGATGACCGCCACTCCCATCCCGCGTTCCCTGGCACTCACCCTGTATGGAGACCTGGACATTTCTGTGATGGATGAAATGCCGCCTGGGCGGCAGCCAATTGAAACCCATGTTCTACCCCCCACTGAACGGGAACGGGCATACCGGCTGATCAGCCATCAAGTGGAAAAGAATTACCAGGCATTTATTATCTACCCATTGATCGAACAGGGCGAACGTGAAGAATCCCGTGCTGCCGTTGAAGAACACACCCGGCTGCAAAAGGATATCTTCCCGCAATACAGGCTGGCATTACTGCACGGACGGATGCGCCCTGACGACAAGGACCGGATCATGAAGGAATTTCGGGATGGAAAATACCATATCCTGGTTTCTACATCCGTTATTGAAGTCGGTGTGGACGTGCCAAATGCTACTGTGATGTTGATCGAAGGTGCAGACAGGTTCGGACTTGCCCAGCTGCACCAGTTCCGCGGACGGGTGGGACGGGGAGACGCCAAATCCTATTGCCTGCTTATCCCCCAATCGGAAGACGCGGTGGAAAACGAGCGCCTTACCGCCATGGCAGAAACCAATGACGGATTTATCCTCGCTGAACGTGACCTCCAGCAACGCGGCCCGGGTGATTTCCTCGGTACGCGGCAATCCGGGTTTGCCCAGCTTCGCATGGCAAACCTGACTGATGTTCACCTGATTGAAAAAGCGCGTGAACATGCCTCTGCTTTGTTTGAGCAGGACCCAACCTTATCTAATCCTGAATTGCAGCTCCTCAATCAAATCTTGAGTCATTTTTGGGGGGAGGGTGCTGGAGATATCAGCTAAAATAAAGGAAACCCCCATGATTAAAGCGGTATTCCCTGGAACGTACGACCCCATCCACTACGGGCACATGGATATTGCCCGGCGTGCAGCCCGATTGTTTGATTTACTGGTTGTGGCTGTATATGACCGTCCTTTGAAAAACCTCGTGTTCTCGCCGGAAGAACGAATCAGCCTGGTAAGCCAGGCATTCGCCAATGAACCAAAAATCCAGGTAACCGGGTATAGCGGTTTGACAGTCGATTTTTGCAAAAAAAATAATATTCAGGTTATTGTCAGGGGATTGCGCGTTTTCTCCGATTTTGAGCAGGAATTTCGCATGGCGCTGGCAAACCACCGTCTATCCCCTGAAGTTGAAGTCATCGCCCTGATTACAAATGAGGAACATACTTTCCTATCCTCGACAACGGTTCGTGAAATAGCCTCCCTTGGTGGAAATGTGGACAGCATGGTACCGCCTTTTGTAGCGGAAGCCCTCCATAAAAGATTTGGGGAGATGGAAGACAGTCAAACCATCTCTCACGTTACTTCGTTGCGGGATTAAAATCTGGTATAAGTATTGCAACACATGGATTGAGAAAGCCTGGAGGATTAAATGGACATCTTACACCTCGTTGATCGCCTGGAAGAAATATTTAATGAAGGAAGATCTATCTGGTTTACCCATAGTGTGGCAGTGGATGAAGATCGGATGCTGGATCTGATTGACCAGATGCGCACAACCATCCCTGAAGAAATCAAGAAAGCCCAACAGGTACTGGCACAAAAGGATCGCATCCTTGCACAGGCACAGGAAGAGGCAAACCGCACCATCCAGCTTGCCAAGGAGAAAGCCGAACAAATTGTCTCGCGCGATCAGATTTCCCAGGAAGCGCGCGTCTATGCAGATCAAATGATTGCCGAAGCCCGGCTGGATGCCGACCGCACCCGCGCTGATGCCGATCAATACGTCCTGCAATCGTTGACCAATATGGAGATGGAATTGGAGCGAATCCTCACCCAGGTTCGCAATGGCATTCACACATTGCAGAATCCACCGGTTAACCCGCCAGAGAGCTAAGCCTTTTCTTGCGTTCCCTCAGCCGGTTCCTTTTCCTTGCCTGCAGAGCGGGAAGTACGTTTGGGGCGGGCTGGTTTCTCCACAACCGGGTGCAATGCTTCACCCAGGACTTCATCCATATGTTTAATGGGCACGATTCTCAAGTCGGTTCGAACCTTTTTGGGGACATCCACCAGGTCTTTGAGATTCTGAGCAGGCAGTAAAACAGTTTTCAAGCCCGCCCGGTGGGCTGCAAGAATTTTCTCCCGAACCCCGCCAACCGGCAGGACCCGCCCGCGCAGCGTGATCTCGCCAGTCATGCCCACTTCCTTGTGAACTGGTCGTTCCGTGAAGGCGGATATCAATGCAGTGGCTATGGTGATTCCTGCACTCGGTCCATCCTTTGGGATTGCCCCCTCTGGAATGTGAATGTGAATATCCAGACGTTCAAAAATTGCAGGATCAATATCCAGCGGTTCAGCGCGTGACTTCAAGTAGGAAAGTGCCGCCTGGGCAGATTCCTGCATCACTTCGCCAATTTGCCCGGTGATTTGCATCCCCCCTTTGCCCTCCAGGATCAGAACTTCAACCGGCATGATATCGCCACCGTTTTCTGTCCAGGCAATTGCAGTAGCAACCCCAACCTCATCCTGCCTTTCGGCTTCGGTAAAGAAGAACTGGGGAGGACCCAGGAATTTTTCCACAATCTCCGGCGTCAACCGGTGGGGGGGATGGACATGCTCAGCTTTCTTACGCGCCACCTTGCGGCACATCCGCCCAATCTCCCTCTCCAGGTTGCGGACACCTGCCTCGTAGGTGTACTCGCGAATGATTCTTCGTAATGTCTGTTCAAGAAACTGCACTTCACCGGGTTCCAGTCCGCTTTCTTCCACCTGCCGCGGGATCAGAAACCGCCGGGCAATTTCCAGCTTCTCCTCCTCGATATATCCAGGAAATTCCAGCACTTCCATGCGGTCGAGCAACGCCGGAGGGATGCTCCCCAGTGTGTTTGCCGTTGTGATAAACATCACCTGGGAGAGGTCATAATCCACCTCCAGGTAGTGGTCTGAAAAGGCATTATTTTGTTCCGGATCCAGCACTTCCAGCAGCGCAGCAGCCGGGTCGCCCCGGAAATCCGCTCCCAGTTTATCAATTTCATCCAGCATGAACAGAGGATTGATCGTTCCTGCCCGCCGCATGGTTTGCAATATCCTTCCAGGGAGAGCACCAATATAGGTGCGCCGGTGTCCGCGGATTTCCGCCTCATCACGCACTCCACCCAAGGAGACTCTGACGAACTTCCGTCCCAATGCTTCGGCAATGGATCTGCCAAGCGATGTTTTCCCGGTACCGGGTGGTCCCACAAAACACAGGATGGGCTGCCGTGACCGCCTTGGTTTCAGGCTGCGAACTGCAATATATTCCAGGATTCGATCCTTCGCTCGTCCCAACCCATAATGGTTCTTATCCAGCACCTGTGCAGCATGATTGACATCCAGGTTATCCTCGGTTGCTTCCGCCCAGGGTAGATCCAACAGCCAGTCCAGGTAGGTTCGAATCATGCCCACTTCCGGTGCCATGGATGGCATTTGGGAAAGCCGGTCCAGTTCTTTGATTGCAACCTTTTGGACATCATGCGAGAAGGTTGCATTAAGAATTCGTTCGCGTAATTCATCCAGCTCGCGTGTCCAGATATCGCCGTCGCCGAGTTCTGTCTGGATGGCTTTCATCTGTTCCCGCAGGTAGAACTCCCGCTGGCTGCGATCCACCTCGCTTTGCACGCGGGTATGAATTTCATCTTCCAGTTGAAGAACATCCAGTTCCTGAGCAAGCAGCCAGTTCAACCGCTTCAACCGTTCCACCGGATCCACCATCAGGAGCAATTGCTGCCGTTCCCCCAGCGGAAGCGAAATTGCAGTCGCAATCATGTCTGCCAGCCAGCCTGGCTCCTGAATGTTGAGTGAAAAGAGGTGAGCCTCATCCGGCAGGCTCCGGTCCAGTTGCACACACCTTTCAAAAAGATCCCGGGAGGTCCGCATAAGGGCTTCCAACTGGCGGTCCACTTCCGTTGTCTCCATCAGAATTCGGACACGAACCCTGAAAAAAGGTTCTGTTTGCGTAAATTCAATGATTTCCAGCCGGTGCCGTCCCTGAATCAGGGCAGATTGATTGCCATCCGGCATCTCCAACAAGCGTCCAACAGCAACCTCCACACCCACGGGCAGGAAATCGTCCTGCTTGGGATCTTCTATATCCGGATCCTTTAAGACCAGGGCTGCCATGGTTTCATAATTGAACTGTGCATCCTGAATGGCATCAAGATTTATGCCGGGTTGTACAAAGATCGGCGAAACCATGCGCGGGAAAACCACCACATCCCGCAGTACAAGAACGGGCAGGTCGATCATTCCGTTTTCATCGGGTTCGCCATCTGGAATTTGATACAGTTCTTCTGTTCTTTGCTGCAAAGCCGACATGAAATCATCCGATTGCTCGGATCGGGGAAACCATTGATCATTTTTCATTATATGCTTGCTCCAGCTGAATTATACCCCGCATCCGGGTTTCCCATCCTTTTGTGCCTGCATCAACAGGTCCCATGCCGCCCGGGCAGCCGCAGCAACAAAGATGCTGCCGGTCACCACCACCATACCTTCCGTACCCGCCAACCGCGAGGCTTCCAGCAAGGCTTCCTCAATGGGCACAACTGCCATTGCCGAACAACCACAGCGATGTGCCATTTCCACCAGTTGGTTGGGGTCAAGTGCCCTGGGGTGGGTGGATTGGGTTGCAATCACCTTGCGAACCCGGGGCAGCAATTCAGAAAACATTCCACAGACATCCTTATCTTCCGATGCACCAAATACCAGGATGACCGGTTTTACGGGAAAATAATCATCAATTGTCAACCGGAGTTTGAGAGCCGAATCCTGGTTATGGGCAGAATCCAGGACGATGGGTGGGTTCCTTCGCAATAACTCGAACCGTCCACCCCAGAGGGTCTGTGCAAATCCCTGCCGAATTGCCTGACTGCTGACCAGGAGTCCTTCCCGGTTTGCCACCTGTAAAGCTGCGTATGCAGTGGCAGCATTTTGCACCTGATGGTATCCAAGCAGTGGAATATTTAACCGCACAGGCTCCCACGCCGACCGTCCGGCAGACTCGATAAATTCATTCACAAGGGGCTGCTCCTCCGCCCCCCAAACCAGCATCACCTGACCATCCAGTGTGCGTGACCAGGGCGCAAAAAACAGATCTCGTCCCACCTCGGTGAGGGGGGAATTCCTTTCCGCTGCAATCCGCTCCACAACCAGGCGGGCTTCATCTTTTTGTGGTGCCAGCACAACCGGGCGCTCCGGCTTGATGATCCCCGCTTTTTCAGCGGCAATCAACGCCAGGGTATTTCCCAGTACTGCCATGTGATCCATGGAGAGGGAAGTGATTACAGAGACCAGTGGAGAAACCACGTTGGTGGCATCCAGCCTGCCCCCCAGCCCAACTTCCACAACCGCAACATCCACCTTTTGCCTGGCAAAGTGCAGGAAGGCGATCGCTGTTGTCAGTTCAAACGTGGTCAGTTTTTCAACCACTTGCGTCAATGGTCTGATCTCATCGACCAGATGAACCAGTTCCGCTTTTGAGATCTCCTGCCGGTTGACCTGGATCCGCTCAGTGTACTCAATCAGGTGGGGAGAGGTATAAAAACCCACCCTGTAACCTGCCGCCTGGCAGGCACTGGCAATCATGGCTGCCGTGGATCCTTTTCCCTTTGTCCCCGCCACGTGGATGACCGGGTAAGCCCGGTGGGGGTTCCCCAATAGCTCCATCAATTCATACATCCGGGACAGATCGAACTTCTCCGGGCTATACCGCAAGTTGCGCGTCAGACTGTAATCCACAAATTGGTAAAGAAAATCCAGGGCTCCCTGGTAAGCGGCATCCAAATCGGTCGGGTAGGTCTGATTATCCATGCATAACTCTTTTCCTGCAATATTTACACAATGCGTCATTGTACTCAACCGGAGACAGGAGCGCAAGGGCATGATTTTTGTGGTTGACGCACCATCCGGAATCGATTACAGTAAAGACATGGTGATCGGACTTCTCACGCTCCACCTGCGGATGCCTGGCTGCCACTCCTTAAAGGAAAAGCGCAGCCAACTCCAGCCAATCCTTGCGCGGCTTCACCGGGATTTCAACATCTCGGCTGCCGAAACCGATTTACAGGATCGCTGGCAGGAGTCAGTGATTGCCTGCGCCATAATCAGTAATGATTCCAGCCACAATCAGCGCGTCCTGCAGCAGGTACTGGATTCCGTTGAACAAACCTGGTTAAACGTGGAAGTAATCGATCATTGCATCGAGATGGTTTAATGATACTCGTCAAAGGAGCAAATCATGGATCTAAAACTAAAGAATAAAATCACTCTTGTTACAGGGGCAAGCCGCGGGTTGGGATTTGCCACCGCCCACCAGCTGGCAGCAGAAGGAGCCATAGTGGTCATCAACAGCCGCAACGCTGAATCTGTCCGGGAATCTGCCCGGAAAATTACTGAGGATACCGGCTCCACTTGCCACGCGTTGCCCGGCGATATGACTGCCCCATCCTTCCCGCAGCAGTTGGTGGACGAAACAATTGCCATATGCGGGGGACTGGACATCGTCATTGCCAATGCCGGGGGTCCACCCGCCGGATCCTTCGAAACCTTTGATGATGCCGCATGGCAATATGCTTTTGAATTACAGTTCATGAGCCAGGTGCGCCTGATCCGCGCCGCCCTTCCAGCACTACGCAAATCCTCCGCTGCCAGTGTGCTGACGGTTACCTCGATCTCAGTGAAGCTTCCCCAGCCCAACCTGGTTCTGTCCAACAGTATCCGGGCTGCCACGGTTGGACTGACAAAAACGCTGGCACTGGAATTGGGGCATCAGGGCATTCGGTTCAATTCCATCCTTCCCGGGTGGACGGAGACGGAGCGGGTCACCGAGTTAATGACTCACCGCGCCAGGATTAATCATTCCACCATTGAAGAAGAAATTCATAAACAGGCGAAGGATAGTCCTTTTGGGAGATTGGCAGATCCTGAAGAATTTGCCAATGTTGCCGCCTTCCTGGTCTCCCCGGCAGCTTCCTACATAACTGGAATGATGTTCCCGGTGGATGGCGGCATGTACAAAGCAACGTTTTAGCCCTCCAATGAATAGGGTATAATTCTTCAATTCCAAGCCGGGAGATGAATATTGCTAAATCCTCATGAAATACAGGCGCGCCTGGAACATATTCTTCCCAGGGTTGAAAAACCGGGTCGCTATGTGGGTGGCGAGTACAACCAGGTGATAAAAAATTGGGATTCGGTGCAGACCCATGTGGCACTGGCTTTCCCTGATATCTATGATATTGGGGTTCCCAACCTTGGACTGGCTATATTTTATGAATCTCTCAATGATCGCCCGGATGTGCTGGCAGAACGTGTTTATGTACCGTGGCTGGACATGGAAGCTGCCATGCGGTCCAACGAAATTCCGCTGTATGCCCTTGAATCCCGGCATGCTGTGCGTGATTTTGACGTTCTGGGAATTACGCTCCCGTATGAAACACTCTTTACCAACACCTTGAATCTGCTGGACCTTTCCGGGATACCGGTAATCAGTGCGAATCGCAGCATCCACGATCCCCTTGTCATTGCGGGGGGACACGCAACCTACAACCCGGAACCGATGGCTCCATTCATCGATGCCTTTGTAATTGGTGAAGGCGAAGAGGTTATTCACGAAATTGTGGATTTGCACCAACACTGGAAAGGGTCTGGAGGAAACCGCGAGGAACTGTTATACCTGCTGACTCAAATTCCGGGGGTGTACGTTCCGCGGTTTTATGAGCCCACATACCACCCTGATGGCACATTTAAGTCCATGAACCGCCTGGAGTCTTCCGTTCCCGGCACAATCACCAAGCGGATTGTTGGCAAACTTCCCCCACCCCCCACCCGGTTTATCGTCCCATCCATCGGTGTTGTTCATAACCGGGTCGCGGTGGAAATCATGCGCGGCTGCACTCGCGGATGCCGCTTCTGTCATGCAGGCATGGTGAATCGCCCGGTGCGGGAACGCTCTGTAGATCAGATTCTGTCAACCATCCAATCGGCATTGAATCAGACCGGATTTGAGGATATTGCCCTTCTATCCCTATCCTCTTCCGACTATACGCAAATTCAAACGCTTGTTGAACGCATCAGCCAGGAGATTGCCAGCCCCCACCTGACCATTTCCCTGCCCTCCCTCCGGATTGAATCCTTCTCGGTTGACCTGCTGGAGCAGCTTCGCAGCTCCCGCCAGGGAGGATTCACGCTTGCCCCCGAAGCAGCCACCGACCGTATGCGGAATATCATCAACAAGCCAATTCCATCAGAGCAATTGTTGGAAACCGCCCGCGCCATTTATTCACGCGGCTGGCAGACCATCAAACTCTATTTCATGATCGGGCACCCATCCGAGACCCTGGAAGACGTTGCCGCCATAGCCGAACTGTGCCAGCTGGTCATTGCCGAGGGGCGAAAAATGATCGGGCGGCGGGCTTCCTTAAATACTGGAATTGCCACGTTTGTCCCCAAGCCCCACACACCTTTCCAATGGGTCTCCTGTGATACCGAAGAGCAGATCAATGCCAAGATCCGGCTCCTGCAACAAAACCTTCGGGGTCCTGGCTTAAAAATGAATTGGACCGATCCCCGGGAAACCATGCTGGAAGCCTGGCTGGCGCGTGGCGACAGGCGCATGTCGGCAGTTATTTTAAGTGCCTGGCAAAAAGGTGCCAAATTTGATGCCTGGCAGGATCAACACCACGATCACCTGTGGCTGACAGCGTTTGAAGAACATGGACTTGACCCGGCTTTTTATACCCATCGTACCCGCTTCCTGGATGAAGTATTCCCGTGGGATCACATATCACCAGGAGTTCGGAAGTCCTATTTGCTTGAAGAATATCAAAACAGCCTGCAAGGGATTCTGCGGGGTGACTGTCGGCAGCACTGTTATGCTTGCGGCATCCTGCCCGCATTTACCAGACTGCGCAGAGAAAATCCCGGTAATGGATGGAAATGCCCCGAAGTTGGCTCCGCTCCTTCCAGCAGTCAAACCAGTCCATTATTGGAGCGTGAAGGATGATCCGCATTCGCATTACCTACGAAAAAGGGGAAGGAATGCGGTATACCGGCAACCTGGATATGCAAATGGTCTGGGAGCGTACCATCCGCCGGGCAGGGCTCCCGCTGGCATACAGCCAGGGATTTCATCCCCAGCCGCGCATTCAACAAGCCTGTCCCCTTCCACTCGGCTTTCTATCCTTGGATGAGATTGTGGATGTCTGGCTGGAAATGGAGGAACCGGACCTGGAATGCATCCGGACAGCCATCCAGAAAGCTTCCCCAGCCAGCATGATCATTACCAGAATAAACCTGGTGGATTTGCGAAGCCCCACCCTGCAAACCCGGGTTCTTTCCTCCCTCTACCAGGTCACATTGTTGGAACCAATTCCAGAAGCTGACCTGGAAACCAAAATTTTCAGCATCCAACAGGCAGTCACCCTTCCCAGGGAACGACGGGGAAAAACTTATGATTTACGCCCCCTTATTGAGAAGCTGGAAGTAAATTCCAGCATCCCCCAATCATTCATGGTACAACTGGCAGCCCGCGAAGGTGCAACAGGGCGACCGGAAGAAGTGTTGCTTGTCATGGGTATGGATCCATTCTCCACCCGAATTACCCGGATGAAAACCATCCTGATGGAGGTTGAAATATGAGTGCATCAAAGTCCATTGTCTTCCTCATCACAAATTCAGGGATGGGTAAGACGGATCACCAGGACCTGAGGGAAAGGCTTGCCGGTACTTTTTTATCCCTGCTTGCCCAAACCGATAACCTGCCAGCTGCCATCTGCTTTTATACGGAAGGTGTCCGTCTGGCATGTGAGGGATCACCCGTCCTGGCACAATTACACCACCTGGAACAATTGGGGGGCCGTCTGATTTTATGCCAGACCTGCCTGAACACCCTGCAGCTCGTCGACAAGGTGCGGATTGGCATTATCGGCGGCATGGGGGATATTCTAACCGCCATGATGGAAGCCGATTCGGTCATCACGATTTGATCCCATGAAACTTGCCGTTAATTATTCCAGGGAATTGCATTTACTTCTCGATTCCGGTCAAGTGAAATTTGACGTCTACAAGTGCCCGGATTGGCAGGATATGATTGAAACTGCAAGCAAAACGAAGCCGGTATATGTCCACTTCCCCCTGTGTGCCGGGGATGGAAGCCTGAGGGAGACGGACTGGACAATGATAGACCAGATTCGCCAGGCAACGCAAACCCCGTTCATAAATCTCCACCTCTGCGCTCCCAAGGACCTCAACCCAGGTGATCATCCGCGCGTCCAGCAGACAATCTGCAATGCCATTGACGATGTACAGATGCTTGTGAACCGGTACGGTAAGGATTCAGTTGTTATTGAAAACATGCCCGTCCTCTCCTTCGGGACGGATTATCTGATCCCCATGGCGCATACCAGTGTAATCAACCAGGTTGTCACTGAAACGGGCTGCCAGTTCCTGTTTGATATTGCCCATGCCCGCCTGACCACCATGAACCTTGGATGGGACTGGTTAACTTATATCCTCAACCTGCCACTGGATAGATTGCGGGAATTTCACATCACCGGGATCGGACCCCAGCCCTCGGATGGCATCCTGGTGGATCATTTGGAACTGGATAACTCCGACTGGAAAAACCTTTCCTGGTGTTTTGATCGAATCCGCTCCGGAGAGTGGAGCGAGCCTGCCCTGGTATCCTTCGAATATGGCGGAATCGGGGAAATCTTTCGCTGGCGGACAGAAACCCGGGTTTTATTGGAACAGGTTCCCCGTCTCTACGCATTGATTCACCCAGGCTGAGATGTCCACTCCTCCGGTTTTTCGTCAATGTACACAAAAGTCATGTCGCTTTCGCTACCCGGAAGCCGCCGGACAATCAGATTCCACCTCCTGCCCGCGTTGCGGGCATCCAACCCAAATAGTCCCTCTTCCCCACATTCCTCCCGACCCCAACCCACGCCAGCCAACGGTCCCGGGTCCACAAGTGGAAGCGCTTTTGGACAATATCCGCAGCGCGTTTAACGTTGGCTCCATGTTTCGCACCGCAGATGGTGCCGGTCTGCGCCACCTGCACCTGTGCGGTTTGACCCCTCCCCCAACCCATCCGCGGGTATCAAAAACTGCCCTCGGAGCGGAAACAATCGTGGAATGGAGCATTTACCCGAATGCCGTGGACTGCGCCCGGAAATTGAAATCCAATGGAATGCGCATTTGGGCATTGGAAGTATCTGAAGGGTCGGTTTCCCTGCCGGAGATCACCGGAGAACTCGCCGGTTCTCCAATCGTACTGGTGGTTGGCAGTGAGGTGGCAGGTGTGGATCCAGGGATCCTGGAAATGTGTGATCGCAAAATATGGATCCCCATGGTGGGATTTAAACGCACACTCAATGTGGCGATTGCCTTTGGAATCACCGCGTATTGGCTGCGATTTGGAGGCTGGACATGATCAAAAAACAAATCCCGGAATTTTTTCAACTGGATCGTTACCAACTTTCCCCAAAGGTTCTTGCCCAAAGCGCACTACACTGTGATCCGGAGGAAATCCATGCCAGGGTAATCATCATGCCCAATTGGAGAGCCGACATATTCTCGCTCCTTGCGGAAGTACAGGTGGTTGTGGAAAACCAGATCTATACCCTGATGTACCAGGAACAGAAATTCAGCGTGATTCGATCTGGAATTGGCGCACCACAAACCGGTGATACCATCCTGGCACTTGCAGCAACGCCCTGTGAGGTGATGCTGTTCACGGGTTCAGTTGGAGGACTACGCCCCGGTATGTCCATTGGCGACCTGGTTTTACCCACCACTTCCATCATCGGGGATGGTTTTACCCGCTATCTTGATCCTGCAATTCAACCCAACGACCTGTTTGGGCAATCCTCCATGCCAGATCAGAGTGTGTTTGAATTATTACGCAGTCACACAGTATTGGCGTGTTCAAAAGAACAGGTAGCCCTCCATGAGGGAATTGTATTTTCCACAGATAGTATTGTTGCCCAATTTTTCCGTCTGGAAAATTGGAGCAGCAGGTATAACTGTATCGGCGTGGAAATGGAAACTGCAGCCGCATTTCGGGCTGCCAGCTTGGTCAGGATCCCAATTGCTGCACTCCTGCAAATATCGGATGTTCCCGTCCTGTCCAAATCCCTGTTCAGCGGACGCACCATTGAAGAACGGGACCGTCGGACGGTAATCCGTCAAACCATTCTTGCCCGCATCCTGCTGGATACTCTCGTTTTGCTTTAAACCATTGGTTTAATACCACCGCTACCCGGTTTTTCTGATATGGGGTAAAATTTTCAAGGTTTATTGAATGGAGTGAGGTTAAAATGCCGATTTACGAATATATTTGCCAGACATGCGGACATAAATTTGATGCCCTTCGTTCCATGAAAGACGCTGATTCCCCCATAGAATGTAAGAATTGCCATAGCGAAGAAACCCGGCGCGCACTTTCTGTATGCAATTGCCAGAGCGATGGACATGCCATCTCCGGGTCTGGCGGGGGATGCAACGGTTGTTCCGGTGGTTCATGCTCCCATTGCGGGCATTAACCAAAAATGGTTTGGCAATCGTACTATCCAAAGAAAAGTGTCCTGATAACAGGCGGATCCAGCGGAATTGGACTGGCGCTTGCCAACCGTCTGATGGAGTTCGGAGCGAATGTATACCTCCTGGCGAGACGGCAGGATGCACTATTGGAGGCGGAAGCTGGGCTGAAACTGCATCGCCAGAATGCCAACCAAAAAACAGGCATCCTGCAGGCAGACGTTGCTGATTACCAGGCAATCACAGCCGGGCTGCAGAATTTCATCGATGAAAACGGCTGCCCTGATATTCTCATTAACAGCGCCGGGATCACCCACCCGGCAGAATTCCAGGATACTTCCCTTGACATTTATCGCTCATTAATGGAAGTGAATTATTTTGGAACCGTTCACACCACCCAGGCTGTTCTTCCCTGGATGGTGGAGCGCAGGAGCGGTCACATCATCAATCTTTGCTCCAGTGCCGGTTTTGTGGGTGTTTTTGGATATTCCGCGTACTCCGGGTCAAAATTTGCCGTACGGGGATATACCGACACCATCCGGGCAGAGGTGAAACCCCGCGGCATCCGCATGTCCATTGTTTTTCCGGCAGACGTGGATACGCCCCAGCTTGCTTACGAAACACCGATTAAACCTGCCGTTACCCGCGAAATTTCCAGGTCAGCCAGGGTGATGCAGCCGGAAGCTGTTGCTGAATATATCCTTCGCAAAGCTGCCCGGGGTGCTTATATCATTGTCCCGGGGTTTGACAATCGCATGTTATATCATTTGAATAATTTCCTCGGACCGCTTGCCTACCCGGTGATGGACAGCATGGTTGCTGATGCCATCCGCAAAACCCAAAAAACCACTTAACCCGGAAAAATTTTCCTCCCCAAATGGCTTGACATTCCTCGCGTCGAGTCCATACAAAAATCCCTATCCATAAAATATCGTTGTGTTATACTTCGGCTGGCGTTGGTATTTCTATTTAAAAGTCACAAGGAGAACCTATGAAAAAAGATTTTCTGGCTGTGTCCGATTATACGTCGGAAGAATTGCAGGCTCTTTTGGACCTGGCAATCCGCCTCAAGAAGGAACACTTCTCCGGCGGCAATCCTCCCCTCCTGCAAGGGAAAGTCCTTGGAATGATCTTCCAAAAACCCAGCTTGCGCACCCGTGTCAGTTTCGACATGGCTATGCGCCAGGCGGGTGGCGATGCCCTGTACCTCTCCCCCAACGAGATCGGTCTTGGTCAGCGCGAATCCATCGCTGATGTGGCGCGTGTCCTGTCCGGGTACGTGGATGCAATCATGGCGCGGGTCTTTTCTCATGATCACATCCTTGAGCTGGCAAAATGGTCCAGCATCCCTGTAATTAACGGCTTGAGCGATTACAACCACCCATGCCAGGGTATGGCAGATGCCCTGACCATCATCGAAAAATTCGGCACCCTCAAAGGTCTCAATATTACCTACATCGGCGATGGGAACAATGTTGCAGTTTCATTAATGCACGTGGCTGCCAGCCTGGGTGCCAACTTTACAATTGCCAATCCTGAAGATTATGACATCACACCTACTGCTGTGGAAATTGGCAAGCGGATTGCCGCCCGCACCGGTGTAAAGCTCAATTTCCTACGCGACCCCCACGAAGCCGTGCGCGGCGCGCATGTGATTTATACGGATACCTGGACCAGCATGGGACAGGAAGCAGAATCCAAAAAACGCGAATTGGTATTCCCACCCTATCAGGTTAACGCAAAACTGGTTGCCGAAGCAGATCCCGAAGTGATTGTGCTGCACTGTCTGCCTGCCCATCGTGGACAGGAAATCACTGACGAAGTTGCGGATGGTCCACATTCCGCCCTGTTCCCACAAGCGCACAACCGCCTGCACGCGCAGAAAGCTATTCTTGTACACCTGCTTGGCAAAGCCTGATCGGTGAACTGTGTGGAAGAAAGGATGCCGGACATGAACACCCAGGATTATATTCAGCTTGAGGAACGCTACGGTGCCCACAATTATCATCCGCTCGATGTGGTTCTAAATCGCGGAGAGGGTGTTTGGGTGTGGGATGTGGATGGAAAGAAGTATCTTGACTGCCTTAGCGCCTATTCCGCCCTGAACCAGGGACATGTCCATCCCCGCATCCTGGCTGCCATGCAGGAGCAGGCACAGAAAATCACCCTCACCTCGCGGGCATTCCGCAACGATCAACTGCCGCTTTTCTACCAGGAAATATCCGAGTTGACAGGTTATGAAATGTGCCTGCCAATGAACAGTGGCGCAGAAGCAGTTGAAACCGCCATCAAGCTTGCCCGCAAATGGGGTTATGTAATCAAAGGCATCCCGCGGCATAAAGCAGAAATCATCGTTGCTGAAAACAATTTCCACGGTCGCACCACCACCATCATATCCTTCTCATCTGAACCGCTATACAAGGATGATTTTGGTCCCTTCACGCCAGGGTTTGTACCGGTTCCTTATGGAAATGCAGAAGCATTGCAGAGCGCCATCACTGCCAATACCGCTGCTGTTATGATTGAACCGATCCAGGGAGAAGCTGGCGTTATCATCCCGCCTGCCGGATACCTCAAAAGGATCCGCGAAATTTGTCAGCAGAACAATGTTCTCTTGATTGCAGATGAGATTCAGACAGGCTTGGGGCGCACCGGTAAATTATTCGCCTGCAACCATGAAGATGTCCGGGCGGATATGGTAATCATTGGCAAGGCACTATCCGGCGGGTTCTACCCGGTTTCGGCAGTTTTGGCAGACCAAGCCATCCTGGGTTTGTTCAAACCCGGAGAACATGGCTCCACATTTGGCGGAAATCCGCTGGCGGCGGCAATTGCACGGGCTGCCCTCAAAGTCCTGGTGGATGAACGCCTGGTGGAAAATTCCGCCGCTATGGGTGAGTATTTCATTGAACAACTTGCCGAAATCCCCAGCAGGCACATCAGGGAAGTTCGCGGCAAGGGTTTGCTCATCGGTGTGGAATTAAAGCCGGAAGCCCGTGGTGCCCGTCGTTTCTGCGAGGCTTTGCAGCAAAGGGGTATCCTTGCCAAAGAAACCCACGAGCACGTAATCCGTTTTGCCCCACCGCTCATCATCTCCAAAGAAACCATCGATTGGGCACTCCCCATCATCCGGGAAATCCTCTTGATGGATTAGTTACCCAAATAAAACGGCAGCCAGCTTTTTTGTTGGCTGCCGTTTTTAATAATCTCACTTCCACAGGATTACCATCATGGACTGGAAACAATATTATCAATCCCATCGCATGACCGCATTGGAAGCAGTTCGCCTGATAAAATCCGGCAACCGGGTTTTTTTGACAGGGAACTGCTCCGTCCCTCTCCACCTGTTATCCGCACTGGTTGAATATGCGCCCAACCTGCAAAACGTTGAATTATGCCAGGCACTCACGGTAGCCGGTTCGGAGTACGTCAACCCGGAAATGGAAGGGCACTTAAGGGTCAATTCCTTTTTTGTCAGCCATAATGTCCGCAAGGCAATACATGAAGGCAGAGCCGATTTTACCCCTGTTCTGCTTTCGGAATTCCCCCTCCTCTTTCAAAAAGGAATTCTCCCACTGGACGTTGCCCTGGTGCACATCTCTCCGCCGGACGAGGATGGGTATTGCCGGTTGGGGATTGAAGCCGGTCTCACGCGCAGCCAGGCAGAATCCGCAAAACTGGTGATTGCCCAGGTCAACAAGCAAATGCCCAGCATGATGGGAGATACCCTGTTCCATGTAATACAACTGGGTGCCATTGTGGAAGTGGACGAACCCCTTGCAGAACTTCCAATGACCAATGACACAGACCATCAATTGGTACAGCGGATTGCTGGTTTTATCGCTGAGCGAATTCCGGATGGGGCGACCCTGCAATTGGGAATTGGAGGGATCCCGGATGCCGTTCTAGGTTACCTGTACGAGAAAAAAGATCTGGGAATCCACTCCGAACTGTTTTCAGATGGTGTCATTGACCTGGTGGAAAAAGGCATCATCAACGGCAGCCGGAAAACCATCCATACCGGAAAGATTACTGCAGGATTTATCCTGGGTACCCGTCGACTCTATGATTGGGTTCACAATAACCCTCTCATCGAGATCCGCCGTACCGAGTATGTCAATAATCCCTTTATCATCGCCCAAAACAAAAACATGGTTGCCATTAACTCGGCAATTGAAATTGATCTGACCGGACAGGTTTGTTCTGATAGCATTGGTACAAAGATATACAGCGGCGTTGGCGGACAGATGGACTTCATCTACGGGGCATCCCTGTCGGATGGCGGATTGCCAATCATTGCACTGCCATCAACGACCACCTTGAAGGATGGTACCATCATCAGCCGCATTGTCCCCATGCTAAAACCCGGTGCAGGTGTGGTGACATCCCGCAACCATGTTCATTACATCGCCACCGAATATGGAATGGTGGACCTGTATGGAAAGACCATCCGCCAGAGGACCCAGGCATTGATATCAATTGCCCATCCGGATTTTCGGGATGATTTGACTGCCCAGGCAAAACAATTAAATTACATATAAATCAACCTTTGGTATGCGACTTAAAACTTGTTGGCACAATCCACCTGGGTTGTTGCAGGATTGTGGTTTAATTAATGCGCAGGTTGCTTACAGGCAGCATCCGAATGGAGGCTAACATGTTGCGAAACGCCAAGATAGTGTGCACGTTGGGTCCAAGCAGCCAGGATGAAAACACCATCCGGCAGCTTATCCAGGCAGGTCTGGATGTGGCGCGTTTGAACTTTTCCCATGGAACGCATGCCGGGCATGCTGCCGTCATTGCCATCCTTCGCAAGCTGTCCGCTGAAATGGGAAAACCCATCAGCATTTTACAGGATTTGCAGGGACCCAAGCTCCGGGTGGGAAAATTACCCCCGGAAGGGGTTCAACTCAAGGCAGGTCAATCCGTCCTGCTCACCCAGGCAGAAGAAGCCCCCCGGGGGATGGAAGGAACCATCATCCCGATGGATGTGCCCAATTTGACCCATTGTGTCCGTCCCGGTAATCGAATCTTAATGGATGATGGACACCTTGAAATGGAAGTAACGGACGTTTCAGAAGATGCGGTGGAAGCCCGGGTGACACTGGGAGGCGTCTTGTTCTCTCACAAAGGTGTCAATCTGCCGGGAACACATGTGGATATCCCCGGCTTCACGGAAAAAGACCGCGAAGACCTGGCATTTGGGCTTCAACAGGGCGTGGACGTGGTAGCCATCTCGTTTGTCCGCACAGCAGAGGATATCGAGACCGTCCGAAAAACAATTCGACAGTTATGTCCCACCCAGGCGAATACGCCAATTGTTGCCAAGCTGGAATTGCCGGAAGCAATTGAGAATCTGCACGATATTGTTCATGCAGCCGATGGCGTGATGGTTGCACGCGGGGATCTCGGTGTGGAAACCTCACCGGCAGCTGTCCCCATTATCCAGAAGGAAATTATCAGCATGGCAAACCGGCATGCCAAGATTGTCATTACAGCCACCCAAATGCTGGATTCGATGATACACAACCCCCGTCCCACCCGCGCCGAGGCATCGGATGTTGCCAATGCAATTTTTGACGGCACCGACGCGGTGATGCTGTCCGGTGAAACAGCCAGTGGCAGCTACCCGTTGGAGGCAGTCCAGATGATGGCAAAAATTGTTTTGGAAGCTGAAGAAAATTTTCCATCCTGGGGACATGCCGATACTGCCACGGAAGCAATCACCCAGGATGATGCTGTTTCCATGACGCGCGCCTCTCGCGAACTTGCCCAGGATCGGAATGTCCGGTGTATTGCTGTTTTCACCCAAACCGGAAAAACCGCCCTCCTCATGTCAAAAGCCCGCCCCACCGTACCAATCTATGCATTCACCCCCCAGAAAACAACCTATCAAAAAATGGGGATGTACTGGGGTGTTACTCCGTTCCTGGTACCCTTTGCATTTACCGTGGAAGAGATGTTGAAAATCCTGGAACAGGCTTTACTTTCCTCAACTGCCATCCAACCTGGCGAGCAGGTTGTTGTCATCTCAGGTTTTCCTGTCGGAGATTTTCGCACCCCCAACCTTGCACTCCTTCATACCATTGGGTCGATTAAGTAGAGGTTGCAATTGGATTGCCGCGGCTACCAGGCATGAAACAAAACCAAAATTCATTAAGTAAAGTACTCCTGAATATCCTGACCGAAAGATTATTGATACCGGTTATTCTGCTATCCATCTTGTTGACTTTGCTATCCAGCATTATTGCTTCAATCTACATCCGCCAGGATCAGTTGCAGGCGACCCATTCCATATCTTTACGGTTGGATGATTTTCTCAAGAATGCCCAGGAAGTAATTCTCTCTTCCGGGAAAGCCGCTGAACTGCATCAACAAAACGAACTCCCTGCCTACCTAGCCATTCTGCAGGAAGCCAATCCTTATTTTGATACCATCTACGCCATCAATGAAGAGGCAAATATCTATGCAATCAGCCCGGATGATCCTTTATCCATTGGATTGGATATGTCCAACCAGGACTACTACCGGAACCGAAATGGGGATAATACCATCAGGATTTCTTCACCATTTATCTCCACGAAAACCGGCTCCTTGACCGTCTATATTTCCCAAAAGCTCCCTTCCAATCAAATGGTTGTTGGTGAATTAAGCCTGTCCAAGCTCCAACAGGTTATCCGCACAGAGTCCTATGCCCAAAATGGACGGGTGATCTTTATTACGGATGGACACGGCACAGTTCTTGGTCATCCGGATTTTTCCCTGGTGGCTCAACAAGTTAATTTTTCGTATCTCAACCAGGAACAATTCGAACTTGTCCCTGATAGTTCCAGGTTAATTTTTACCCGCAATCGTTCCTATATTCAGACCATCTCCCCCCTTAATCAAATTGACTGGCTTGTCATTGCCCAAATTCCGTTTTTTTCTGCCTTTGCACCGTTTCTCTTTTTCGCATTGGTTTCCGTTGTCCTGATCATCGGTTTATGGCTGCTGGTTTTATACAGCATCCGCCAGGAAGCCCACAAAAAAGTGATTGCACCCCTGGGACAGCTTGGCGAAGCCGCCAATTCCCTTGCAGTGGGTGATGGCAGCCGGATCAATCAAATCGCCACCGCCACCGCCGGGTTCGATGAAATCCAGGACCTGGCGAAAAATTTTATCCACATGGTTGAAGCAGTGGAACAAAGACAGATCGCTCTGGAAGAACGCACCCGGTCTGAACATGAACTGCGTTTACTGGCAGAATCCCTGCGGGATACTGCTGCGGCTTTGAACAGTACACTGGATTATGAAATTGTGCTGGAACGGATCCTCACAAATATTGGATTGGTCATTCCGCATGATTTTGCCAACATCATGCTGATTGATCCGGAGCAAAATGTCGTGAGGGTTGTGGCAGAAAATGGGTATGCCGAACATGGTTTACAGCAATGGATTGAGCGTACCACTTTTACCATGGATGACTTGAAAACGCTGGCAAGGATGTACTATACCAGCACACCGATTCTGATCACAAACACCACCAATCATCCCATGTGGGTGGTCTACCAGGAATCCAACATGGTGAGGTCATACATGGGCGCTCCCATTCGCATACGTGGACAGGTGATTGGGTTTATCAACCTGGACAGCCTCACACCGGGCTTTTACACACCCGACATGATGGATAAACTGCAATCATTTGCAGACCAGGCAGGTATTGCCATCCACAATGCAGAATTAATCCGGGATTTGCAAGACTCCCACCAGGAATTGATTATCGCGTACGATACAACCATCCAGGGATGGGCAAAAGCCCTGGAGTTAAGGGATATGGAAATCCAGGGACATTCCATCCGGGTTGCCGAGATGACAGTCAGGCTGTCAACATACCTGGGAATTACCGAGCCAGACCTGACGCACATCCGATATGGCGCGTTTCTGCATGATATCGGCAAAATCGCCATCCCCGACTCCATCCTTTATAAAAAAGCCGCTCTGACGGATGAGGAATGGGAAATCATGAGAATGCATCCCATTTACGCCCAGCAGATACTGGCACCCATTCCATACCTGAGCCGCAGCGTGGATATCCCATATTATCATCACGAGCATTGGGATGGATCCGGTTATCCGCACAAACTTCACGGGGAGCAGATTCCACTCGCGGCGCGCATCTTCTCGATTGTGGATGTATGGGATAGTCTCCGGCGGGATCGCCCATACCATTCCGCCTGGCAGGAAGATGAAGTCTACACTTATTTGCGCTCCCAATCGGGAAAATTATTTGACCCACGCCTGGTCAACGAATTTCTTCAGATGCTCAAAGACCACCCCGATTTGGAATACCCATCTTAAGGATTAAACATGCAGATCCGTAAAATTGATACAAATCAAAAAAGAGACGTCCGGAAATTTATCCGCTTTCCGTTTCAACTATATAAAGGAAATAAATTTTGGGTTCCTCCATTAATATCAGACATGGAGCTGGTACTGGATCGGAACCGCCATCCTTTTTATCAGCATTCGGATGCCGAATTCCTGATTGCCGAATCTGAAGGCGAGGTGCTTGGCAGGTTGGCGGTTATCCATAACCGGAATTACTGTGCAGTCCACCAGGAAACCACTGGTTTTTTCTACTACGCAGATTTCATCGACGATCCCCAGGTTGTAAATGGCTTACTTACAGCAGCCCTCGAATGGGCAAAACAACGCGGTTTAACCCGGCTGATGGGACCGCGTGGAATGCTGAGATCTGCAGCGATTGGCATGCTGAAGGAAGGTTTTGAATATCTGCCAGCAGTTGGTCAGAATTACAACCATGCCTACTACAATACCCATATGGACCGGTTTGGTTTTGAGAAGGAAACCGATCACTTTACAGGAATCCTGAACCGTAACTCCCATTTCCCGCCACGGATGTATGAGGCTGCGGAACGATTGAAACAACGGGGAGAGTACTGGGTAAAAACATTTACCAGCCGGAAGGAAATGTACGCACTCATCCCGGAAGTGGATCGCATTCACCATGAAGCATTTCGCAACAATCCCGGGTTTTATCCATCCACCCCGGAGGAATTTTCCCTGATTGCCAGGTCAATGATCGCAATCGCTGATCCCCGATATATTAAGATCATTATGAAGGGAAATGAGGTTGCCGGGTTTGCATTGACGTATGCAAACATTTCCCGTGGCTTGCAGCGCGCCCGCGGCAAGCTGTTTCCCCTGGGATGGTATTACATCCTCAGGGAGAAATCCATCTCCCCGATTATTGATGGGAATGGAATCGGTTTGCTGCCCCAATACCAGGGAATGGGTGCCAATATTCTTCTCTACACTGAACTCGATCAAACGCTGCGCTCACGCCCACACCTGGAAAAGATGTACCTTGTGCAGGTGGACGAACGTAACTTCAAAAGCAAATCCGATATGGAAACCATCGGCACCAATTGGGGTATCACACACCGGACATACCGGATCAACATATAATGCCAGGAGGAGATCATTCATGTCATTTACTACTTTTATCACCCCCGCTGAACTGGAAATGAACCTGAATGATCCAGACTGGGTCATCGTGGATTGCCGTTTTGACTTGATGAAACCTGACTGGGGCTATGCAGCATACCAGGCTGCCCACATCCCCGGAGCGATTTATGCGCACATGGATCATGATCTATCCGGACCATTGACACCGCAATCCGGTCGCCACCCGTTGCCGGACCCACACCATTTCATTGAAACCCTGGGAAACTGGGGGATTGATTCATCCAAACAGGTGGTTGTGGTTGATTCTGCCGCCGGATCTTTTGCTGCCCGCCTCTGGTGGATGCTTCGCCAGCTAAATCACACAGCAGTGGCTGTTCTGGAGGGCGGATTCCCTCGTTGGGGTTACGAGAACCGTCCAGTGCGATCTGGCATTGAGAAAAATTCATCCGTCCAGTGCGATCTGACCGGTACATTTCATCGATTCCTGAGTTCGGATCAAATGGCGTCCATCATAAATGACCCCACATGGAGAATCATTGACGCCCGTGCATTGGAACGGTATCGGGGGGAGCAGGAACCAATTGACCCCGTTGCGGGTCACATTCCGTCTGCTGTCAATCGACCGCATACAGCCAATCTTGCTTCCGGAGGGCATTTTCTGCCTGCCGGGGAACTCCGCTCCCAGTTTCTTTCCCTTTTGGATGGAATTCCGCCCGAACGCACAGTTGTCTATTGTGGCTCGGGTGTGACCTCCTGTTTTCATTTGATTGCGATGGAAATTGCCGGTCTTCCCGGCGGCTGGTTGTATGCTGGATCGTGGAGTGAGTGGATTCGCGATCCAAACCGTCCCATCCATACCGGCAACCAGCCTTAAACACACCCCGCATCATCAAAAAGCCCCTCGACATATTTGTGCTCATGGAGGGGCTTCTGATTTGTTTGGATAACCGGGCTAGATCAAGGATTGGTTGATTTCTTCCAATGATTGCCGGGTGGGACGCAAATCCTTTTCCGGCAGTCGGTTTAATGCAGTTTCCGGAAGATGATACGCATCAAACATGGAAGGTACTGCCGGGTCCACATAAATCAACCCGGTGATCAGTTCCTGGTTCCGATGAGACTCCTCCAACAGTGCATAAGCCGCTGCTTTGTTGGTTGGGTCATAATCCTGGTTCAATTTCTTCAATACAATTATGGAACCATCGTGCAGGGTTACCTCGCGGCTGGAACCTTCCTCAAAATCCTCCACGGTAATATCATCCCGGGCTGGCACATAGGCAATCTCATGCAGAGGTTCCTCGTGTTCTTTTCCATAGGTGTACGAATGCAGGGTATTTTCCTTATTGTGAAAGGTGACGCACGGGCTGATAATATCCAGAACTGCAATCCCATTGTGGCTGAATGCAGCCTTAAGGAGCTCCTTTAATTGCTTGGGGTCACCAGCAAAGGAACGTGCAACAAAGGTGGCATTTGCCACCAATGCCTCAAGGCAGATATCCACTGGTAGAAATGGATTAATACCCTGCCGCTTCAATTCCAACCCGCGCTCTGCTGTGGCTGAAAATTGCCCCTTTGTTAATCCATAAACGCCGTTGTTTTCAACCAGGTACACCATGGGAAGATTGCGCCGGACAAGATGCTTGAATTGCCCCATGCCAATGCTGGCAGTGTCCCCATCTCCGCTGACGCCAATCCCTTTGAGGGATGTATCCGCAAATAAGGCGCCCAGCGCCAGTGAGGGCATACGTCCATGCAACCCATTGAAACCAAAAGAACGGCTCAGGAAATACGTCGGGCTTTTACTGGAGCATCCAATTCCAGAAAATTTCACCACCTGTTCAGGAACAATGTCCAGTTCGTAGCAGGCAGCGACAATCTGACTGGCAATGCCATTATGACCGCATCCCTGGCAAAGCGTGCTGGGTGCCCCGCGATAATCTGCCCGTGACAAACCTGCGGCATTCACCTGTTGGCGTTGATTCTGGTCGGTCATGGCTATTTTGCCTCCTGTGCCTTGATTTCACTACTAATCCATTGGGCTGTCAGCGGAAATCCATCCATATGAGCAACCTTTTTCAACCGGGTCGCATGCTCAGGCGTTTCCAGGCTCAAAATTTGTTGCAGCTGACCGTCCCGGTTCATCTCAACAACGTACACACAATCATGATCCTTGATGAAGTCCAGCACCTGCTGGCAAACCGGCAGCGCTCGCAGCCGCAGGTAATCCACCGGGATTCCATCCGCTTCCAACAGGTCGCATGCTTCAATGATTGCCGGATCAGTGGAGCCTGCACTGATGATGCCGATTTTTGCCCCATCCCGTTTTTTCAGGACTGGCTTGGGCAACAACTCCCGTGACCCGTTGATCTTCTTTGCCAGGCGATTCATTCCCTGCTCCCAAACATCCCCTTCCTCATTATATCGTCCATACTCATCATGACCCGTGCCACGCGTGAAGTATGCGCTGCGGGGATGACGGTTGCCCGCCACTGTCCGGTAGGGAATGCCATCACCATCAATATCCAGGTAGCGTCCCCAATCCCCATTCCGTTCGGCAAGAAGTTTTTCCAGGTCGTCTTCCCATAGAATTTTGCCACGGTCCATCGGTTGATCGGGATACTGGAATGCCGGCGTCATCCATTGATTCATCCCCAGATCCAGGTCGCTCATCACCAGCACTGGCGTCTGAAAATGCTCCGCAGTATCCAACGCCCGCCAGCCGAATTCAAAACATTCGTTGACAGAGCCCGGGATCAGGATGATGTATTGGGTATCCCCATGGCTGATGAAATATGCAAATGTGTAATCACATTGAGCGGTACGGGTGGGCAGACCTGTGCTGGGTCCAACCCGCTGCACATCCCAAACAACCACCGGGACTTCCGCATAGTATGCCAGACCAAGATACTCAGCCATTAATGACAGACCTGGCCCGGAAGTGGATGTCATTGCCCGCAAGCCTGCCCAACCGGCACCAACCACCATGCCAATGGCAGCCAGCTCATCCTCTGCCTGGACAACGGCACAGGTTTGCCTGCCTGTCTCCGGATCCGTTCGAAGGAGCGGGACATAGTCGGTAAATGTCTCGGCAAGCGAGGTTGCCGGGGTAATGGGATACCAGCCCGCAAACTGCAATCCTCCGTATAATGCACCGAGGGCACCCGCCATATTGCCATCCGCCATGATATAGCCTTCGGTTCCATTCATTGGCTCCACCCGGAACGGGTCGCGTTTTTCCAAATTGGCAGCAGCCCAATCAGCCGCTGCTTTTACCACAGACCAGTTGGAGTCAATCGCTTTTTTCTTACCCTTGAATTGAAATTCCAGTGTCTGGTACACCACATCCAGCGGAATGCCAATCATCTGCGCCAGCACCCCAACATATACCATGTTGGCAATATAATCCCGCATGCTTGGCGCAACATCTGCTTCTTTGACCAGTTTTTTCACCGGCATTGGGTAGGCAATAATGTCCTCCCGCAAATCGCTGATACGGAGGTCATCCGCATAGAACATGACTCCACCAGGAGAGATAAAAGGAGCTTCTTTTGCGATGGTAGCCGGATTCATCGCAACCACGATATCATCCTTTGCCACCCGTCCAATGTATCCCTTGCGGCTGACCCGGATGGTGTACCAGGTGGGCAGACCCTGAATATTTGATGGGAAGATATTTTTCCCGGATACCGGGATGCCCATCCGAAACAGGGACCGCAGGAGCAGGTTGTTTGCCGTCGCGCTACCAGATCCGTTCACTGTGCTAAACGTCATGCAAAAATCGTTCACAATCGGACTGCGCTTCTGTTCAATTGGATTTCCAGCAACAATCGTTTCTTCTGACATATCTCTCCTCTATGTGATGAATCATGAACCAACGACTATTCAAATTTTTGACTGATCGATGGTTTGGTTCTCTCTGTAATGAGGTGGATGTGTTCCACCAACAACTGATATCCGCCATTCAAATCCCCGGCACAGACCGCTTCGACAATCTTCTGGTGATAGGTCCATACCCGTCTCAAATAGTTGAGATCATTATATACACTCAGACCCACTGCCTCGTAAATATCCCAGTAGGTTTCCATGATCCCGGTTACAAAGGGATTGTTCAGGCGACTGTACAGCAGCAGGTGCAGTTGTCGGTGTTCCATATGCGGGATTTGCACCGGGGATCCATCCAGCTTTTGAAACGCCCTCCGGACCAAATCCAACAGTTCTGCATGATCTTCGGAATTTAACTGGCTGACCGCCTGGAACCAGTAGGCTGTCTCCACATGGTTGCGGAGGTCTGAGAACTGCTCGAAAGAATGTGGCTCAATACTCATGGCGTACACCACGCTTTTGACCACCGCCGGTTCAAACCGGTATTCCAGCCTGCGTATGCCGGTTTTGGGACGCACTTCCACCAACCCCATCGCCCTGGCAACTTCCAACTGCTCCCGCAAGCTGGCAATACTGATACCCAGTTCCCGGCTCAGGTCAGCCAGCGGGGGCAACCGATCATCTTCCGCTGACTGGGAATGCCTGGCGAGATATTTCAAAAACTCAGATTGTTCGAGTGGGTTTCGATCGCGCAGCATCGATGCTCCGCAAGTATTTATGAATTAATCAGATTATTCCGATAATTGGAGTATAGCACGGCGGTTATGGCATGTCAAGCGACGTTTGTCATGTCAAAACGCACCTGCTCCACGGTACTTTTGGCACCACGGAGCAGGTGTTTCATCTTATCATCCGATGAATGGCAAAATTATATGACGATGTTGACCAGTCGCCCGGGAACATAGACAATCTGCCGCGGGGTCTTTCCTTCCAAAAAGCGTTGGACTGTTTCACTCGCGAGTGCAGCCGCCCTGGCGTCCGCCTCCGGGATATCCACCGGCACGGTAATTCGGTCGCGCACCTTGCCGTTCACTTGGACAACCAGCGTAATTTCCTCCTGGGCTGCTGCGTCCTCATCCACCACCGGCCATGCCTGGGTGTGAATGGAATACGGCTTGCCCATCCGGCTCCACAATTCCTCTGTGATATGGGGGCAGACCGGCGCAAGGACCTTCAGGTAAATTTCCACGGCTTCATCCCATGCTGGCTGGTTCCCCATCCCGGCAGCCTTCGCTTTTGCCATTTCATTCAACAGTTCCATCAATCCAGACACAATGGTATTAAATTCAAAATGCTCAAAATCGTTTGTTACCGCTTTCAAAGTCTGGTGCACTTTGCGGCGGAAATGGCGAACTGCAGCCTCGTCCGGAGCGTGAGAGGCGGGTGCTGGATCCAAAACCAGGTTCCATAACCGCTTCAGCCAGCGGGAGGTTCCTTCAATCCCACCACCGCTCCACGGTCCACCCATCTCCCAACGGGAAAAGAACATCAGGTATGCACGCACCGTATCCGCACCATAGGCGCGCACCAGGTCATCCGGTGGCACAACATTGCCCCGGCTCTTGGACATCTTTTCGCCATCCTCACCCAGCACCATCCCCTGGTTGCGCAGCTGCGTCATCGGTTCGTGCCCTTCCGTAATGCCCATATCACGGCAGGCTTTGTGAAAGAAGCGGGTGTAAATCAGGTGCATATTGGCATGCTCAATGCCGCCCGTGTAAATATCCACCGGCATCCAGTAATCATACTCATCCGCCGGGAAGGGTGATTTTGCACCTTCCATTCCCTTATTCAAGTATCCCAGGTGATACCATGAGGAACACATGAATGTATCCATCGTATCGGTTTCCCGCTCTGCCTGCCCACCGCACTGCGGGCAGGTGGTAAAACGCCAGGTGGGGTGAAGTTTGAGTGGGCTTTCACCCGTTGGCTTCCATTCCACATCATCAGGCAGTAATACCGGCAACTGGTCTTCAGGGACTGCAACCGCACCGCAATTTGAACAGTACACGATCGGGATCGGAGCGCCCCAGTACCGTTGGCGGGAAATTAACCAGTCCCGCAACTTGTAATTGACAGCACCGCGCCCAACCCCCATTTGCTCCACAAAAGCAACTGCCTTGTGGAATGCTTCTTCTCCAGGGGTTCCTGTCAGGGGTCCGGAATTGACCATGGTGCCCAAGGCAGGAACGGCTGCCGTCATCTCAACCGGATCAATTGCAGGAGTATCCGCCGATTGAATAACCACCCGGATCGGCAGGTGATACTTGCGGGCAAATTCAAAATCGCGCTGATCGTGTGCCGGAACAGCCATGATTGCCCCGGTGCCATAGGTCATCAACACATAATCCGCAATCCAGATGGGAATACGCTCACCATTGACCGGATTGATTGCATACCCACCCGTAAAAACCCCTGTCTTTTCCTTGTCAGTGGCTTCCCGCTGGATATCCGTTTGACTGGTTGCCTGCAGAATGTAGGCATCAATCATTTGTTTTTGCTCCGGTGACGTGATGCTTTGCACCAGGGGATGCTCGGGTGCCAGCACCATAAAAGTTGCTCCCCATAGCGTGTCCGGTCGGGTGGTAAACACTTCCAAGGGATCACCATTTTCAGTTTTGAAAACGACTGCCGCCCCTTCCGACCTGCCAATCCAGTTGGTTTGCAGCACACGAACCCGTTCCGGCCAATCTACTTGATCATAATGCAGCAATTCATCAGCATACCTGGTTGTTCGGAAGAACCATTGCTCCAGGTTTCGCTTCGTAACAGGCGTACCACATCGCTCGCAATGCCGGTCCTCTCCCCAGACCTGCTCGCGCGCCAGGGTGGTGTTGCAATTCGGGCACCAATCCACCGGGGATTTCTTCCGGTATGCCAATCCATGCAAAAACAATTGCCGGAAAAACCACTGGGTCCACTTGTAATAATTGGGATCACAGGAGACAATTTCCCGCCGCCAATCGAACATGGCACCCATGGTACGCAGTTGGCGCCGCATATTTGCCATGTTTTGTTCCGTCCAGTACCGTGGATGGATTCCCTTTTTAATGGCAGCATTCTCTGCGGGCAAGCCAAAAGCGTCAAACCCAATCGGGAAAAGGACATTATACCCCTGCATGCGTTTAAACCTGGCGCGCGCATCTGACGGCGTCATTGCGTACCAGTGCCCGATATGGAGATCGCCGGATGGATACGGGAGCATGGTTAGGGCATAATATTTGGTGCGGTTGGGATCAATATCCGACCGATACAGTCCATCGGCATCCCATTTTGCCTGCCACTTGGCTTCTATTTCTGCTGGAATATAGTTGTTGTTGCTCACTTTGCATCTCCGTCATACTTGTTCTTCATCAAGAACCACCACGTGGTTCCATCCGGCATATAAAAACAAAAAAGCCCTCACCCCACCAGGGGCGAAGGCAATCTCCGCGGTACCACCCTGCTTGTCCGGTTGAAATAAAACCCGAACCGCTCATTAACGCGCTAACGGGCGCACCCGGCACCGGTTACTTGAATTTCACCGATGCAGCTGACTTTCCTGGTTATGGAAAGCCTGCAGGCGAGTTCAACCTGATGCGCTCCGCTCGGCACATTGTTGGGCTCTCACCTCGCTCTCCCAGCTCGCTGACGGATGATCTACTACTCCTGCTTTTGCCTTTAAGTGTGGACCCAGGGGGATTCGAACCCCCGGCCTTCTCAATGCCATTGAGACGCGCTCCCAACTGCGCTATGGGCCCAGGACATGCTATTTCTGTTGTAAAGTTCTGCGGGGTGATCCACCCCAGGTGGACCTGAGGGGATTCGAACCCCTGGCCTCCTCAGTGCGATTGAGGCGCGCTCCCAACTGCGCTACAGGCCCCTTTTCAAGAGTATCAAGATTTTACCTGACTCACCCGCGCCTGTCAAGCACTGATTTTTTCAATCAGATTAAAAGAGATATTCCAACAGGGTGCCGATTCCAAAACACAGCACCGCTGCAACCACCCACACCAGGAATCCCACAAAATCCCCCCTTGATTTTCGGGGATTTTCTCCAGCCACCTCCCGGCTCTCCCTGTTTTCGCCTTTCGGTTGCAGGGATGGGCGATTGAAATAATCCCCGGCACCTGCCAGCGTCCCAATCAACATTAACAGCACACCGCCCCAGACAATTGCACGCCCAAAGGAGTTCCACTCCCCAGCCCCAAACACCCAGTTAAATAATCCGGCAACCAGGATTGCACCCAGAACCGCCAGTCCAACTTTCTTGATAAAGTCAACCATCTGTCCTTCCTAGTCCACCTTCTTGCTGCGCACTATCACGTCCCGTCCTGATACTTTCTTCAGCAGGTCGCTCTTTTCTTGCGCTCCGGATTGGTCCGCACCTGCCCGGTTGTGTACAAGACAATGGACAATGATTTTCTTCCTGCTGGTCTTGCAGAAAACATCCATCACCAGGGATTGGTGGGTGGAATCCAAGCCATCTGCCAGGCGCAGGATCGCTGCCAGCCAATCGACAATTTTCCGCTCCGCATCGCCAAGGGCTGCATAATGATCATGTTCGAGGGATGGGAGAGCTCGTCTGTGATACCGTGCGATGGAGCCAATGATCAGTCGCTGATGTTGATCCAGTGGAAGCAGGGGGGATTTTAAGATAATGCGCAGACTGGCTTTATGATGCGCCTGCCAGCCTTCCACCCATCCGGCATCATGCAATACTGCCGCTATTTCCAGCCAGTTGCGTTCCACCTCTCCCATCTGGTGCAGTTCCTTGAGCTGGTCAAACAATTGGAGTGCCAGCCGGGTCACATGCTCTGTGTGCCGCATATCCGTCAGGCAGGTTTTTGCCAGTTCCCGGGCGGAATTGACCACAGGTGCATCATCTGATATCTGACTATTCACATTTGGTTCCACGTTGGCTAATCCTCACCCTGGATTGCTCCCAGATTTTTCCCCAAGATTGCCATTTGGGCAAATTCCTCAGGTAAACCAGCCTGCCGGATGGCTGTCACAGTCCGCTCAACATCATATTCGAGGCGGATATGTTCCACTTGGATGTTCCCAACCTCAACTTGAATGACTGCAAAACTTGCCCGTGGATCTCCATCATCGGGTCTGCCAACGCTGCCGGGGTTGACATACCAGGTCGCATCCGCCTGGCGGACAAACGGGAGGTGGGAGTGCCCGCAAAGCACCAGGCTTGCATGGGTCATCCGGTTCAACTCCAGGAAACGCTCCTCGGGTGTCGCTGGTCCCAGGTGCTCACTGTGCGATTCCGGACTGCCGTGCACCATCAGGATACGCCAGCCTTCCGCGGAAATGTGCCGTTTTCTTGGCAATGCTTGGAGGAACTTTTTATTCGATTCGGATAAATTTCGGAAAGCCCAATCAAAAGCCAGCCATTTCTGGGGTGCCTTGCGGGTTTTCCAGGCTTCCCGTTTTTCCTCCCAACGCAGCACCTTTTCATCGTAATTTCCAATAATACTGATAATACCGGGGTGACCAAGCCGCTCAATCACCTGACCCGGAAAGGCACCATAGCCAATAAAATCCCCCAGGTTCAGAATTGCATTCACTTCCTGCTGTTTAATCCTGTCAAGTACAGCTTCCAGGGCAGGCAGATTCGCATGCACGTCGCTGATGACCGCAAACCGTTTCACCCTGCTTCAGCCCCTGTTTCCGCCGGGATATCCAATTCGGGATCAATGCTGGCAGATGGAATCAACCTCTCAGGTATCCTGACTGCATCCCGCAAGCTTTGCCAGGCATTCTCCCCATTCCAGGCATCCCACTCTCTCAAAAATTTTCCATAGGTTTTATTGCGATCCTGCTGACAGCGATTGAGGAAGTAATCCAATCCGGGGCTCAGCTTGCGAAATGGTCCAAAAATCCCGTAGTATTCATAGGTTCTCTGCCGTTCTTCCTTGATGAATTCCGGCAGCCATGCAATCCAGACATCATCATCATGAATATCACCAAGCAGATCCTGCACCCGGCGCATGGTTTGAAGGTGCGGTTTCATTCCATCCTCATATAATTCCGCAAAGATTTCCAGGGTGTACCGTAGATGTTTGGCGGCAATCCGCATGGCATGCAATTTTTCAACTTCGTCCGGATCATGGATATAAGGTTCAAAAGACAGGAACTTATCCAGGGCATCACCCACGGATTGTTGCGCAAGTCCATAAAGAACTGGGGAATCCATGTTAATTACTGCCCGTAAAGCAGCAATCGGTCCCAATATTTGTTGCATTTCCTGTGATACCCCGCTCTTTTCATATTTCGCAAGTGATTTCAGGACATCCGCTTGCAATCCTTTCCGGCGCTGCTGTATGCGAACCAGCAGTCGGTGTACACCTGCTTTCTCCAAGCCCTGGGGAATCTCCTGATAAACCTGCCGGAGTAAATCAAGCTGGACATCGGTATCCCGAGCCGCTCCCAGGGAACGGGTGATGCTGCGGACCTGTCGCACCCAATCAATTACCCGTTTTCCCGGCATCCATTTTTCAAAGGTAGCCAATCCTGCCCGCAGCCTCCTTGTGGCTACGCGCATCCTATGGATATTCTCGATATCCCCTCCATCCCGCACGCCGGGAATTTCGATCAGGATCGCCTCAAGGCTGCGGGTCAGGATGCCAGATCCATACACCTGGATCACTGATATTTTCTTTTTTGCCATCGGACGATCCTCTCTTTTTGGGGTGCACGGTCCATGATCGGTTTATGCTGTTTCCAACAGAGGTCGGATTCTTGTCTTTAATTCCTCAAAAACCGCATTGACTGGTCGGTTGGCATCAATCGTTTCAAAGCCATATTCTTCCGCCATCAGGTCAAATTCCTGGATGACCCTGCCTTGATATACACAAAAGCTGTCGTATAAGTTATCCGCGCAACGGATATCCATGCCGGATTCCCAGTAATTAAAGCCCCGCCCATAGACCATGCGCGAGACCAGTGTTGGGATGTCCGCCCGGAGATAATAGACCACGTCCGGTTTGAGAGCAAAGCCGTACACATTCTTCGCCCATTCCCGGTTTGCCCCACGGACGATATCACGGGCAATGATGGAATAGAAATAGCGATCAGAAAGCACATAGAACCCAGCCTTAAGCGCCGGGATAATCTGGTTTTCCAGCCGGTCCGCAAAATCAGTAGCGTAAAACAGGCTCATGGTTTGACGTCCCAGCGTATGACCCACTTTCGCCTGGTCCAATCCAACCTGGGTTAATGTAGAACGCCGTAATCCGGTATCGGAGACAGCATACCCGCTATCTTCCAGCCACTTCCGGAGTAATCCAATTTGGGTCGATCGCCCCACTCCATCCGTACCTTCCAACACAATCAGCTTGCCGGGCAAATCCCCAACGGCACGATAAGGAAAACCGCAGCCATAAAAAACGGGGTCGGTCATGACTCACCTCCGGCAGTATTGGTTTCAACAACCACTTTCTTTTTCCGGGACGCACGGACTGGAACAGACGGGTTGGGTAATCCTTCCCATCCAATCAGGATTTTCCGAACCAGCTGGCGAACCAGCTTTTGTTGTTTTTGCACGTTTCCTGTTCCATCCATTACAACAAATCCATACTCATCCACCATCGCGTCATACTCGCTGACAATCCGCTGCTGGAAAAGGCGGAAGCTGGTAATCCGGTTCTCCGAAAGTCCCAGGTCCATCCCGGCTTCATAATATTTCAGCTTTGCCCTTCCCGAAGTGATCCGGTCGACTGCGATATTCACCGGAACACGGAAATATAGAACCAGGTCGGGCTGTGGAGCAAACGAATACAAATTCCGTACCCAATCCCGATCCACCCCCCGCGCCACATCCCTGGCAAATGCCGTAAAAGCGTACCGGTCCGCCAGGACAATCACACCCGCCTTCAACATGGGTTGAATATGATTTTCCCATCGATCGGAAAAGTCCGTTGCCTGCAACAGGCTGAATGAAGTTGGAGTAAAGGCTTTTTCATCCTTGCCAAGGCGGGTTGTGCTCTTTACAAGCTCGGAGGAATTCCATTCACTGAAATAAACCGATTTTCCATGGGTTTGCAGCCATTTATATAACAGGTCAATCTGGGTGGATTTTCCGCTTCCATCAATTCCTTCCACCACAATCAACTTTCCCGGATATGGATTTGGAGACAGCATATGCCCTCCTCGATTAATAAACATGATGATAATTTAATATTATACAATTTTTGATGAAAAATAAAAACACCGGATTACGCCTGTGTAACCCGGTGTTTCCGATCAACAACATTCAGCGGGATTAATCTTCATCATCAAAATCAGCATCTTCATCATCTGTTGTGTCCATCTCCATCAGTTCACCGGTCACAATAAAAACCGTCCGCTCACAAATATTGGTGACACGGTCTGCCATCCGTTCCAGGTTATGTGCCACCCACATCAGCAGGTTGGCATGGTCAATGGTATTGGGATTGGCAATCATCCAGTTGATAATTTGGCGATACACCTGGTTGTAAAGTGCATCCACCTGGTCATCCTCGCGGGGAATGCTGCTGGCTTCTGCGGCACTTTCCCGCACAAAAGCACTTAATGCCCGGTGGAGCATTTCCACTGCCAGTTGTGCCATCCGGTCAAACCCGGTCGGGATAGGAAGGTCCTCCCCATCGATTTTTCGGGCAATTTTTGCAACCCCTTTGGCATAATCACCCATCCGCTCCAATTCATTAATCACTTCCAACATGGCAGCCAGCAACCTTAAGTCACGCGCCATGGGTTGCTGGGTGGCTATTAAAATCAAGATGGCATTCTCAATGGCATATCGCTTGTCATTGATATAAGAATCATCCCGGTAAATGCGGTTGGCAGCCGGAACATCCCGGTTACGGAGAGCCTGCACAGCCTGCAGCATGGCTTGTTCCACCATACTGCCAAGCAGCAACACTTCATCCTGGATATGGTGAATTTGACGGGTTAACGCTTCTCTTGTCATGCTGCTGCCTCTTCCTAGCCAAACCGCCCGGTAATATAATCTTCCGTTCTTTGATCTTTTGGATTGGTGAAAATCTGGTTGGTCTCCCCATATTCTACCAGCAAACCCGCCCGGTCTGTCGTATCCATCGTGAAGAAGGCGGTGTAGTCCGACGCCCTGGCAGCCTGCTGCATATTATGCGTTACGATAATAATAGTGTAGTGAACAGAAAGTTCACGCATCAGGTCTTCAATTTTCAATGTGGCAATTGGATCCAAAGCAGAACATGGTTCATCCATCAAAATAATTTCCGGTTTGACTGCCAGCGCCCTGGCGATGCAAAGCCGTTGCTGCTGACCGCCGGACAACGCCAATGCACTCTTGGACAGGGAATCCTTGACTTCATCCCAAAGAGCAGCCTGGGAAAGGGATTCTTCCACAAGGTCATCCATATTCCCGGTGAAGCCATTTATTCGGGCACCCCAGGCAACATTTTCATAAATGGACTTGGGGAAAGGATTGGGCTTTTGAAACACCATGCCGATCAGCCTGCGGATTTGCACGGGATCCACGTCAGTGGCATAAATATTTTGTCCATGGAATAATACCTCCCCGGTCAACCTGGTGCCGGGAATTAAATCATTCATCCGGTTAAAGCAGCGAATGACTGTGCTTTTTCCGCAGCCGGATGGACCAATGATTGCGGTAATTTTCCGGGGTTCAATATCCAGATTGACATTTTTTACCGCGCGAAACGAGCCATAATAAAAATCCATCTCGCGCACTTCCAATGCCATCGTATGTTCACGTTCCATCATATCCATTAACCCTGTCAAATCCGATTTTGAAGGCGATTTCGCAGCAGGATTGCTGCCGCATTGAGTGTTAAAAGAACAATCAGCAAGACCAAAATTGCTGTGGCTGCAATATTCCGAAACGCCTCCTGCGGACGAGTTGTCCAATTATAAATCAGGATGGGGAGCGCCGTAAACTTGGAGAAAGGTCCGGTGGGGTCACTGGTCAGATAAGTTGCCGCCCCAACGACAATCAGAGGAGCTGTCTCGCCAATTGCCCTGGAAATTGTCAGGATGGTTCCGGTAAGGATGCCGGAAATTGCCGATGGAAGAACATGATGCCAGATGGTCTGCCAGCGGGTGGCACCCAGCCCATAGGATGCCAGCCGCAGGGACTGGGGTACCGCCCGGATTGCCTCCCGTGCATTGACAATCATCACCGGCAAGACCAGCAATCCCATCGTCAAGCCTGCTGAGAGGATGGTGCGCCCATTTCCGCCTTCAATACCCACGAAGGACCCACTGGTGATGCCCCCAAGGGCTCTCACAAAGATTGCCAGTCCGAGAATACCATACACAATGGAGGGTACCCCGGCAAGGTTTTCGATATTCGCCTGGATAACCCGGTTAAACCATACCCGTTGGTCGGCATATTCCTCCAGGTAAATTGCCGCACCAATGCCAATTGGAAATGCAAATCCGATTGTAATCAAAATCAGGAATAATGACCCCAGCAAAGCTGGACGGATTCCTGCAAACAAAGGATTGGATGACATGGGGCGGTTCAAAAATTCCGGCTTTATCCATAGATGAAATTTCAATTCAGCATCAGGATACCGCTCTGCTGCATCAGCAAGCATTTCCTCCCGGTTAAAAATTCCCATGGAAAGCCGGTAACTCATCACTACGGATGGTTGAAGCACTTCCTCAGTAATCAAGTCAAGAATATCTTCCGTGCTTCGATCAGTAAATGGAATTGCCTGGTTCAGCGCTTTAAACCGCCTTGCAGTGACGTTATCCTGAAGGATGCCCACCAGCTCATCCTGGTTCAATGCTTCCAACGGCTGCAAGCTGAGCTCGGATGGTTGATTTTTGTATTCAACCACAATCCATCCCATGGTCTGATCCACAATACTGAACAGCAGCACCACCAGGCTCAAGACACCAATCACCAGCGAACTGACAAATAGATTTCGCCAGGCTTTGCCCTTGCGGTGTCGCCCCGCCAGGGATTCCTGGTTCCCATTGCCAATCATCCAACTGTTGAATGGTTTCATTCGTAAACCTCTCGGAAGCGGACAACCAGTTTGCGGCTGAGGAAATTTAACCCCAGTGTGATTACAAAGAGTAGCAGACCAATGGCAAAAATACTGTTATAGTCCGCCGAATCATAACTGAGATCACCGCCGCTAATTCGGGCAATATAACCGGTCATGGTCTCTGCTGACTTCAATGGATTAAAGGTGAATGCTGGACCGGAACCCGCAGCAATCGCCACAATCATTGTCTCGCCAATTGCACGTGAGATTCCCAGCAGGACTGCAGCAATGATTCCAGAGAGGGCTGCCGGTAAGACTACTTTGATGGAAGTTTCCAGGCGGGTTGCCCCCAATCCATAAGCCGCCTCGCGGAGCGAGCGTGGCACGGCGCTCAAAGCATCTTCGCTCATGGATGATATTAATGGCAGAATCATGATCCCCATCACCAAACCGGCAGACAGGGTGTTATATATCTGAACGGTATCACTGCCAAGGATTGACCTCAAAATGGGTGTTACAAAAGTCAGGGCAAAATATCCATACACAACCGTTGGAATGCCAGCCAAAATTTCCAGCAAGGGTTTTAATATTTTACGAACCCTGATGGACGCATATTCGCTGAGGTAGATGGCAGAAGCCAGGCCCAGGGGGATGGCAACCACCATGGCAAAGATGGTTGTCATGAGGGTTGCATTGACCAATGGCAGAACGCCAAAGGAACCAATGGTCGGCGACCACCTGGTTCCTGTCAGAAAATCCCACAGGCGCACTTCCGGCGTTTGAAAAAACAACAGCGACTCCTTACCCAGTTCAAAAACAATTCCAACCGTGGTAAGGATGGACACTGCACCTGCAAGCAACAGGAAAACCTGGATCATCATTTCACCAGGACGTTTTTTCCTGGTCAGTTGCTGGCGGATATTGGGTTCAAGCTGATCCTTGGATCCGATTTGAGAGGTGGTAGCATATTCTGCCATGAGATATCCCCGGTAAAAAAGTGAAGGGAGGTTGTGAGGAGACAAGACAACCTCCCTTCCATGAAATTCCAAATGCTACTTCACGGCATCCAGGAACAATTGCCGGGCAGTTTTGAGAGCCTCCTCGCTGGCTGGGAAATAACCCACATCATCAATCCATTCATTGACATAGGTCAGAAAGTAATTGATGAAACCTGCAACCTGGGGCTTCTGTTTCAACACGTTGGCATCCGAGTAGATAAATAACGGGCGGGCAAGTACATACTCGCCACTCTCGGCAGTTTCAAACGAAGGCGCAATTCCATCAACAGACAGGGCAATCAAGCGGGATTCTTGCTGTTTGTAATAAGCAAAGCCAAAATAACCAATGGCGTATGGGCTGCCTTCCACTCCCTGGACAAGGACGTTATCATCCTCACTGGTTTGGATATTGGTCGCATCCAACGCCAGCTTCTTGGCATCATCCAGCTTCTCGATCTTCTGCGGTTTTTGGATCACAACCTCAACAAAAAAGTCAAAAGTTCCGCTATCGGTTCCCGGCGTAAAGCGCTGAATCGGTTCTGCTGGCCAATCCGCCCGCACATCCGACCATTTTTCCGCACTTGTGAACAACAATCCCAGTTCGTCCAGGGTGATATCTTTTGCAAAGGTATTTTCTTTGCTGACAACCACCGCAATTGCATCAGTGCCCACCCGGAATTCCAGGGGAACACGGGCAGGGTTCAGGGCTGCACAAGCTTCCATCTCACTGTCCTTGATTGCACGGCTGGCATTGGCAATATCAGTCTCGCCCGTCTTGCAAAACCGTTCAAATCCTCCACCGGTTCCAACTGAAGCTATGTTTACATTACCGGTGAATCCATCCTTATTGAAGTTTTCAGCAACTGCTTCTGAAAGGGGATACACGGTGGAACTGCCCGCAATATTGATGTCACCAGTCAGGCTGGCAGGATCCACTTCCGGGAGCATTCCTTCCGGAACGGCTTCTGTGGCAACTTCTGTTACAGCCTCTGTCACAGGCGGAGTTGTGGTTGGTGCAGCGGTTGGTGAGCAGGCTGTCAAAACCATTGACAATCCAATCACCAGGCTGACCATGACGATATACTGTTTCCTCATCTTTTCCTCCATTTTTTGAATGTTCTTACAGGAACATCATATCGCACCAACTTTAAATCCCCGCCAACGGATTGTTAACATCTTGTGAACAATCCGTAAGGGTTTGGTAAATCATGGGATCTCCCATCTCTCTACCAATTGTGAAAGCACTGGTATAATTAGCCGCCGTGATTGGTAGTGTAATGGAAGGTTGAAGTCTTTATGCTTGAAAAACTTGCAATTATTGAAGCTCGTTACAACGAATTGAACCAGTTGATGGAAGAAAACATGGGGGATTACACCCGGGTTGTGGAATTGGCAAAGGAACGGGCTGAACTTGATGAAATTGTCCACCTGACCCAGCAATATCGGCTGGTGCTCCAACAACTGGAGGATGCTCGCCAACTGCAGGATGCAGATGACGAGGATCTTCGCATGCTTGCCATCTCCGAGTTAGACGAACTTACCAGGCAGTCTGCGATATTGGAAAATCAGTTGAAACTCCTGCTGGTTCCCAAGGATCCCCGCGATGATCGCAATATCATTGTGGAAATTCGTGCCGGAACGGGCGGCGATGAAGCTGGATTGTTTGTCGCCGATCTTTTCCGTATGTATGTCCGCTATGCAGAACGTCACAACTGGCATACAGACGTTCTTTCCGCCAACGAAACCGGCATTGGTGGATTCAAAGAGATAATTTTTTCCGTCAAGGGACGGGGGGCTTATTCCCGCCTGAAGTTTGAATCTGGTGTCCACCGTGTCCAACGAATTCCAGCAACCGAATCATCTGGGCGGATTCACACATCCACGGTGACTGTTGCTGTGCTTGCCGAGGTGGAGGAAGTCGATTTACATATTCCTGAATCTGACCTTGAAATAGATGTATACCGATCAGCCGGTGCAGGTGGACAGAATGTTCAAAAGAACTCCACTGCCATCCGCATTACACACAAGCCTTCCGGCATTGTGGTTGCCTGCCAGGATGAACGATCCCAATTACAGAACAAGCTGCGGGCAATGAGCATTCTGCGTGCCCGCCTGTACGAAATTGAGGAGGAAAAGCGGCGGGCAGAAATGGACGAATCAAGGCGCTCCCAGGTGGGAACCGGGGAAAGAGCAGAGAAAATCCGCACATACAACTACCCGCAAAACCGGGTTACGGATCACCGCGTCAATATCTCTTCGTTCAATCTTCCTGCTGTGATGGATGGTGAACTGGACCAGTTTATCGATGAATTATCCCAGCGGGATGAAACCGAACGACTCTCCAGCATTGGAGAAGGGGATGAGGACGAATAATCTTCACACCTGGCTTATCCAGGCTCGCCAGAGGTTGTCCGCATTCAGCGAAACACCCGAACTGGAATTGCAGGTCCTGGCAGCGCATGAATTGGGACAAACCCGCACCTGGGTCATTGCCCATCCTGCGCTGGAATTAACCTATCAACAGGAAGGGCGCCTGAATGCCATGCTCGACCAGCTCATCCAGGGAGTGCCCCTGCCCTACCTGACGGGCAGATGTGAATTCTTTGGTCTGTCTTTCCATGTGTCCCCGCAGGTGTTGATTCCCCGCCCTGAGACGGAACTGCTTGTGGATACTGCCTTGCAGTGGCTCAAAGACCATCCTCATCGCCGCTGCGTGGCAGATGTTGGAACTGGATCGGGGATCATCGGGGTAACGCTTGCCCATCTGGTTCCGGGTGTATCAATTGTTGCTACCGATATTTCAGCAGAAGCATTGGAAATCGCCCGGGAAAACGCAAACACACACCAGTTGGAGGACCGCATCCAATTTGTGCATGGCGACCTTCTGCATGGTGTTTCCGCCCACTTCGACCTCATCTGCGCCAACCTGCCATACATCCCTGCCAAGACCCTCACCAAACTGAGCGTGGCGAGGCACGAACCCCGGATTGCCCTGGATGGTGGACCGGATGGATTGGACCAGATCCAACGCCTCGTTGCAAACGCCGAACAATGGATTACTCCCGGCGGCATGATGCTAATGGAAATTGAATCCAGCCAGGGAGAATCTGCCCCATCGCTCGCCAGGAAGTATCATCCAAACGCTCAGATTTCCGTACAGGAAGATTTATCCGGTCACCCCAGGCTATTGACCATTCAATGGAATTAATATGACAACCACCACTACGATCTCAATTCTGGATCCAAGCGCCATTCCAGCAGCCCTGGCCATCCTTCGGGAAGGCGGTTTGATTGCCTTCCCAACCGATACCGTGTACGGGCTGGCTTCCGGCATCGATAGCGAAGCCAGCATCCGCCAGTTGTTCCTTGCCAAGGGCAGAAATTGGACAAAAGCAATTGCTGTGTTAATCGGTGAGATGGAACAATTGCCCATCGTTACACCAAACCTCCCTCCCGCCGCATTGGAACTGGCATCCCGGTTCTGGCCTGGAGCATTGACCCTGATCGTTCCCCGCAACATCCATCTGCCTGCACTCATTTCTCCTCTTCCAACCATCGGCGTCCGCATGCCAAACCATCCATTTGCATTGTCATTGCTGCGCCAGACCGGTCCCCTGGCAACCACATCTGCAAACCTGTCGGGGCAAACCAGCCCCCTGACTGCCCGGGATGTCATCAATCAATTGGATGGAAAAGTGGACCTGATCCTGGATGGCGGACCCTGCCCCGGCGGTGTTCCATCCACGGTTGTGGATTGCACAACCCCGGAATTAAGGGTATTACGGGAAGGCGCGATTTCTCCCAAGGATCTGTTCCCCTCCAGGAAATAAAACCGGGCGGAACAATCATTCACTCCGCCCGGCTGAGTTCAAGACCCTAAATCTTCCCGGGGATGCTGTTTCTTTACCAGCAACAGGATCAGCCCCAGCGGTAGAAAAGCCCACCCGCAAATCCCGGCTGGAGGTTTGACAGGATCCGATGGGGGCACCGGGGTGGATTGCGGTATTGGGTCCGTTAAAGCAGGTTTTGGTGTAATTGTTGATGAATCACCACCGGAAATGACCGGCAGCTGGATGGCATGGGTGGGTTCACCCTCCGCCACAACCTGGTAAGCTTTCCCATCCAGCATAAGGATTACGCTTTGACCCAATGCAAACGCAGCAGCAATATCCTCCCTGCTGCCAGCCAGCTTGTAATAATCAGTGGATAAGAAGCCCACTCGAATCAGCTCATCCCTGTCGGGATCATAGGCGGTGTCTGTCCAGATCCCGTCCTGGAGGACAAAAGTGCGTGCCCCCACAATCCGGATCAGGGAGCCTTCCTGTCCTGCCGGAACTTCCGGGGCAGCATTCGCCTGGGAAAGCGCACCTTCTTCAACAGCTTTTTCAACCGCCCCCATGCCGCTCACCAGGGTGGGTTGTGCAAGCATTTGCGAGTAGGCATCCTGTGCCAGCCGGTTGAGGTTCTCCGCGCCTAGTGCAGCCGGTTCCGTAACCAGGTAGGATGTGTACGGAGTCACAATTCCATACCGGATGGACAACCTGACCACCTGATCCACCAGTTCCTGGTTCACACCACTCAAGCGGATTTGGTTAAGCAAATATCCAACCTTCCGGGTTGCCCACAATCGGGGCAGCATTGCACCTGTTCCCACCCGCCCAACACTCCTGTTCGTAAATTGCTGATCCGGGAAAATAAAGGTTTGCTGTTTTCCATTGACCTGACCGGTCAGTGTCACTTCGTATTCTCCCCCCAATACATATCGCCCTACAACCACCACCTGGCTTCCAACAAAAAAATCCGGCAGTGGATTTGGGAATACATCATACGTCGTCAAACCGCCAAAATCCAATGCAAGGTTTGTTAAGACCGGGGTGCTGATTTTTGCATAGAATGCAGAAAGGATCTCGTCCAGCGGTTCTCCCGGTCGAACGTAGGAGCTTAAGCCGTGATGTTCTCCGCTTAACGAATCCAATAGGTAAGTATCTACGTCATACCCCACACCAAACGTGAACAAGCGCAGATTCTTTTTGGTGGACAAAGCCACATCGGCAAGGATTTTTTCGCTCCGGATTTCTCCAGCGGTCGGCAAGCCATCAGTCATAAAAATCAGGTAGGTTACCCTTTCCGAATCTGCAACTGCCAATGTATCCAGCAATGCCTGGTGAATATCCGTGCTTCCCATCGCCGCCAGGGTATCCACCCATCGGACCGCTTCACCTGCATTGGCTGCAGGGCTCAGTTCGGGAGAGAAACGCTTCAGGTGATCACTGAAAGAAGAAAGATAAAAACGGTCTTCGGAATTCAGGTGTGTCAGGATGAATCGGGCTGCCGCCTGAGCCTGTTGAAATTTTTCCCCTTCCATGCTGCCGGATTGGTCCAGCACCAGCAGTACATCCTTCGCAACTGGTGCAGTCTCTCCCTGCATGCCAGGAGCCAGCAACAACAGGAAAAAGCCATCCTTCTCCTGAACATCCTCTGAATCCCGGAAGGTGAACAGGTGAAAAGCTTCGGTTTCTCCAACAGAGTAGTACAGTGAAAAATCCTGGTCTGGCAGGACATTGACCGCCTCATAGCTGGCGGAAAACCGGTAATCATCCTCGCGGGAAATGCTGATTGCATGGCTGGGGGAATAGACTGCCCGCACTGGAACCATGGAATTCGCCTCAATCGTGATGGAGACCTCCTCCAATGGCTCCAGGGAATATTTTTCCGTATTCAATGGATAGGTGTATTGAATCAATCCATGGTCGGCAGTCAGAACCTGCTGATATTCCAACTCAATCCGCCTTTCCCCCTCAGGCGGAATTGGAAAAATGCTTGCCTGGACGGCACCCCTGCCAATGTACTCCAGCAATGCGGGATCACGCATGGAATTGACAATTTCCTGGTAGGTTTGGCGTGCCTGGTCGGCAGTCAAAACCACCCCTTCCACCGGTTTTCCATCCACCCAGAGCGTAAAATTGCTGACAACCGCATCAAGAGGAAGAGGAAAAATGTATGTCCCCTCCACGATCCAATCGTTTGGATTATAAAAAACCTGGTCCACGTGGGTAATTGCCAGTTGATCCTTGATCGTCACAGTCACATGGTGGTAGCGGATGACAAGCTGGGTCATTGGGCGCGGGGATGGACACTGATCCGGCGGGCACGGCGGTATTTCCGGAATAACAATCCCATCCGCCGAAACCACTCCAGCAGTGGAAAACAATATCCCCAAACAAATCAGTACTGAAATCCATGAGTTACGCATCACGACCTCCTCTCCCTTTCCATTCATTGGACGGATGCGGAAAGAGGAAAGTTCCTCTTCGGCAGTCGGATATATCAGGATCGATTACAATTAACATATTCTCCATGGATTTTTAATGGAAAGGACCCCTGATGATCAAAATCACCCGTGAAGCTGCATTGGAATACCACCATCGGGACGGTGTTCCAGGTAAATTATCCGTAATCCCCAGCAAACCCCTGGATACACAGTTGGATTTATCCCTCGCATATACCCCGGGTGTGGCTTATCCGGTGCTTGAAATTGAGAAATTGCCGGAAACATCCTATGACTATACAAATAAAGGGAACCTTGTAGCCGTCATTTCCAACGGCACTGCCATTCTTGGATTGGGAGATCGCGGCGCGCTGGCATCCAAGCCAGTCATGGAAGGCAAAGGAGTCCTTTTCAAAAAATTTGCTGATATTGATGTTTATGACATCGAGGTGGATACACACGACCCGCAGCTCCTGATTGAGGTGGTTGCATCGATTGCCCCCACATTCGGTGGCATTAACCTCGAAGATATCCGCTCGCCGGAATGTTTTCTGATTGAGCGCGCCCTCCAATCCCGGCTGAATATCCCGGTTTTTCATGACGACCAGCACGGCACAGCAATTATCCTTGGCGCAGCTCTGCTGAATTCCCTTGAGTTAACCAATCGAAAAATTCATGAGATCAAGGTCGTTTTCTCCGGTGCCGGTGCAGCCGGAATTGCCTGCGCCAATCAACTCGTCAAACTGGGTGTTCCAGTGGAGCATATCTGGATGTGCGATATCGCCGGGTTGGTCTATCAAGGCAGACAGGAAGCCATGTTCCCGGAAAAGGAGATCTATGCCCAGGGCGACCAGCCCGGTACACTGGCAGAAACACTGGAAGGTGCGGATGTCTTTATCGGTGTATCGATTGCAAACATCCTGACAGCTGAAATGATCCAGCGGATGCGCCGGCAGCCCATCATCTTTGCGATGGCAAATCCCGATCCGGAAATTCCCTACGAAGTTGCCCGGCAGGCTCGCCCGGATGCAATTGTTGCCACCGGGCGCTCCGATTACCCCAACCAGATCAACAATGTCCTCGGTTTTCCCTACATTTTTCGAGGTGCACTGGATGTTCATGCCCGTGCCATCAACGATGAAATGAAAATTGCTGCATCCAATGCACTGGCAGCACTGGCAAAAGAACCTGTTCCGCAGGCAGTCTTAAAAGCTTACGGAGTCGATCACCTGGAATTTGGCATGGATTACATTGTCCCCAAACCGCTTGATGAGAGAGTCTGCCTGTGGGAATCCCCCGCTGTTGCCAGGGCAGCCATGGAAACCGGGGTGGCACGCCGGATAATTGACCTGGATGAGTACCCCCGCCTGCTTTCCCAGCGGCTCCTGAAATCATGCTAAAATAAACCCATGGCAACTCCACCATCCCGTCCCAAGCCGCCCGTTAATCCGGTTCACCGCAGTCAGGTCACCTGGCAGATTGTGGTTCCAATGGTGTTGTTTGGCGCCCTCATCCTTGGGGCAGGGATATGGCTGGCAGTTACCGCCAGTGGTCACGTTTCACAAACATCCGCCCTGGCAAGTACATCCCTGATTTTCATCCTTGCTCCAATCATCCTGGCTGGTGGAATAACTTTCCTTGTGGTTGTTGCAGGGATTTACCTGCTGGCAAAAGCATTGAATATTATTCCCTTCTACACCCGGATTGCCCAGTTGTACATCCAGCGGTTGGGAATCAATATTCATCTTCTTGCAGACCGCCTGGCAGCACCGGTGATGGTTGGCAGATCACGGATTGCTGGATGGAAAAAATTCTGGCAGCAGATTCGAAGCCTGGTCAAATTTAAGAAGGAATATTAGCCAATATGGAAAAATCATCCTGGAAAACCAAAACCCTGCTTCTTGGTGCCCTCATTGGTGCTGTTACCGGTCTGGTGGGTGCCTTTCTATTGGTACAGCGTGCAGAACAAAGCAAATCCTTGCCAAAAATTACTGCCGGTGAAGGTGTAAAAGTTGGTTTGGGAGTGCTTGGCATCCTGCGGATGCTGGCGGAGATGGTGGAGAAGCGTTAATCCTCCACAGACAAAGGACGGAAGTTATCTTCCCATGTGGTTTGGGGGTGATTCGATGAGCGATGAATCCATACCTCATCTGCGATTTCTGATTGCTGGTAAGTTGCACCGGGATTTCATTGTCCTGCCCGATGGGCGGGCTGTGAATGATGTTCTGGGAGGCAGCCTGATTTATTCTGCGGTGGGTGCTGCAATCTGGGAGCAGGGTATCGGGTTGCTGGGGCGTATTCGGGAAGATATTCCCCCGGATTGGATAACAAAAATTTCACAGAAAGGGATGGATATCCGGGGGGTTCATCCAACCCCCGCTCAAGGAGATTCCCGCCATTTCACCGGTTTTATCGATATGGATACGCGTACGCACCGCGAACCATTTGCACAATACAGCCGCGCAAATCTTCCGTTTCCAAAAGAACTCCTTGGATACATTCACAATGACCCTGTGATCGACAGCCGGACGCAATCCATCCCATTCACATTGCGTTTATCCGACATCCCCACCGGATACCTTGATTGCACAGCAGCTCATCTTGCCCCCCTGGATTTCCTTTCCCACTCCCTCCTTCCTCCTGCATTCCGCCAGGGCAGCATTAATACTATCACCATGGATCCTTCATCCAGTTACATGAATCCTGCCTTTTGGGATGATATTCCCGGCTTGTTAAAAGGGATTACAGCTTTCTTATGCTCGGAGGAAAAGCTCCGCAGCCTGTTCCAGGGACGGTCCAGCGATCCGTGGGAAATGGCAGAAGCACTGGCAGGATATGGCTGTGAAATGATTGTAATCAAGCGCGGCAGCCGCGGGCAGTATCTTTATGACCACCGTAGCCGTGCCCGCTGGGTTATTCCTGCCTATCCTGCAAAGGCAGTCAATCCAGTTGGAGTCGGTGATGCCTTTTGTGGAGGTTTTCTGGCTGCCTATCGCACAAAATACAATCCATTTGAAGCTGCCCTTGCCGGAAACATCTCCGCGTCCCTGGTGATTGAGGGGACTTCTCCCTTCTATGCCCTGGACGCCCTGCCGGCGCTGGCTTCTGCCCGATTGGAATTTTTACGCAATACAGTCCGAAAAGCCTGAGGGATTATTTCACCGGCTCCAGCCAGTAATTGGATCCCTGCCCTTCAGACGTCCAGCCAACTGGAGAGCCATCCCGCGCCCAGACCGACCACCACAGCATGCCATCCGCACAAATCGGTAGATCGTGGGTAAGGATCAGTTCTTCTCCTGGGGTGGCTTGCCCCACCAGGATATTTGACAATCCGGGATAAGCCCGCACATTGTTGGGACCTCCCCCAAGTGTTACCCTGGCAAGCACCGAATGGGAAAGACGACTGGTTGGAGCGCCATCACAGGATGGAGGAGAAGGCGGAACTGTATACGCAAGGAATGAATCCATCAAGGAATTACCGTACACCAATCCGGTCATCTCCCCGATGCCGACCAAATATTCCCCGCCGCTCTTGTCCTCGACCATCAACATCCCTTCTGAATTTGCCATGAACTCACCCCATCCAGTCATGGAATAAAAATTTCCATTTTCTTCACCCCTGTACGCGCCAACCACAACCACATCATGGGGAACCAGTCCATAAAAGAAAACCTGGTGATCCCCTGCTCTGACTATGACCGGTTTTTCGGGGGGGTATACCGTAAACTGATGCTCCAATGTGCCGCTCTCACCAGCAAATGTAATTGTATACATCCCCAGGATGCTGCCATATCCAAACTGGTGGTATGCATTTACACCGAAATCATCCGAATTCGTCTGGGTGGAGATTTCCTGTGTCCCATCCGGATGGGTCAGTGTGATGGTCACCAGCTCTCCCGAACCCCATCCACAGGTGTTGAACTCCGTCCCAACAAACCGTTCTCCAGGAATTGTTACCTCGTCGACTGGAGGAAAACTGAATCCAAGTGTTGTTACACCAAAACAGTCATTCCTGCCCTCATAACCGGTGGGCACAATCCAGGCTCCATCACGTAATTTTTCCGGGTAGCCGTCTGTTGGCAGGATGGTATGAACCGTCAATCCATCAGGCGCGACAAACCTTTCATTAGCCATCATTTCCGTTGGGGAAATCGTTGTCTCGTTCACCATCGGCGTGATGTATATCACAGTTACCTGAGGCTGAACATTAGGCGCCGCGGATGGAATGGTCTGTGTCTCCAAATTCCTTGCCAGCGATGGAATGGAGCATGCAGCAGAAAGTATGGCAACCAGGAACAGGATCAGAACAGGGGTATGGCGGCGCATGAATTCTTCTCCTCAAAGTGATTAGGGTAATCTTACCAACATCCCAAACCGGATGCAAGCAGGATTGTACGCAACCATCCTGGAAATGGAAAACCGAATAAACTAATCGGTAAAGCGCTCCATGGAGCGGTTCAGCAGGTTTTGCAGCCAGGCTTGCATCGTCAATTTCCGGATATCCCGGGCTGCCTGGACAGCCTTCCCGGCATCACCCTCAAACTGCCCATAGACGGACTGGTGGTATTCCGAAAGCAATACGCCCGCCGCTTCCTCGACCTGCGGAAGGGCGGTAATGAGAAGCCGGATTTTCTCTGCAGGAGTTTGAGCAGGATGGACCGGTTGCTTTAACCGGCGCAGGGATTTTTCCACGACAAGGAAGGCTTTTTCAACAGGAAGCAGTCTGGCTTCATCCGCTTTTCGGTGAAGCCAACCCGGAACCACCCAGCCGGTACGTACCAGGAATTTTTCAGCCATGATAGGGACAGGAGGCAGCTTTGGTATCTTGATAATTTTCCTGCGAGTTAACCAAATCCCAACCATCACCAGGACAAGGATGATTCCAATCGGATATGCCCAGCCACTGCCTGTCCTGGTTTCTTCCTCCACGGCAATCTCCGGGACAAATTCCGGTTCTTCCATGGCATCACCCCCGGTGGGATTTTCCAGCGGACCCCGGTTGCGCCAGTCACGCATTTCCTCCTCAAAATCAAAAGAGGTGCCATTGACACCGCTGAAAAGGTCGGTGGGACGGAAAATGGCAGGTAAACCGGCGGTGGGCTCAAATTCCACCCACCCAATGTCATCAAAATACACTTCCGGCCAGGCATGGCTGTGCTTGGCAAGCACCTGGAAGGCTTTGGGGTTATCAGTTGGTTCCCCCTGTGCATAGCCCACCACAAGCCGTGCAGGGATTCCAATGGATCTCAACATCAGGACTTCGGCAGTCGCATAATAATTGCAATATCCCTCTTTTTGTTCAAAGAGGAACCACTCGATCGGATCCGTCCGGCGCGGCGGTTCCGGGATAATCTCTTTATAGGTCATATTATCCCGTAAATAGTAGGTGATTGCCACCACCTTGTCGTACTGGGTCTCTTTTTGAAAGGCAATTTCACGCGCCAGCTTGGCAATTCGTTCTGGAAAATCATCCGGTAATTGCAAATACGTTTCCCGCACCCAAAGCGGATATTCTGAACCGGACTTGCGGAGTTGTTCCACGGATGGGGAAGCCAGGGAAGATGTCACCTGGTAAATTTCGCCTTGTGGGATCAAGGGATCCATTTCCACGGCAACAATATCCAGCCCTGCCGAACCAATGGGCTGGAGGACGGCTTTCATGGGCAGGCTTGCCTGCCTTAGAACCCCGGGGGAAATTAATAAATTCATGTTAATCTGGGTGGTGAATTGAAAGCCAACCTCCGTCCGTCCTTCCCACAATTGGGGAAGAGCCAGCGGAGACGAGTTTTCCGGAATATAGGCTGTGTCTCGTATTGTCGAATTCCACTCACCATCCTCATATTGGTTATAACTGCGCGCCCGCCAGTATCGGGAATAATACAGGGTGTTTGGATCCCGTTCCCCCAATTCCTCAGCGATAAATACCATCCGCTCATCGTTGGGCTGACCGGTTCCCAACGCCAGGTCATCGCCAAAGGTCAGCACATCCACTCGGGATGGTCCCTGCAGGGGAGCAACAATATTGGAAAATCGATCCCGGATTTCCTTCAGCCAATCGCTCAGTTCGGCATGCGCAGCCGTGCCAGGCGAGAGTGCCTCGGTAATCAGTGGCAAATTCCAGGCAAAAATCACCAGAACCAGCCCCATGACCAGGGCACTCCGACCCAGGTTATAACCGGTGTCCTGCTCCACCTGGACACCTACTTTTTCCCACCGGTGCGCAGATTGTTGAAAATAGACCAATGCAATCAAGAGGATCAGAAAGAGGGTAAAAACCGCCGCATAGATTCCAGAGCGGGATAGTGGGGCAATATAAAATTCAACCACATAGGTTGTAATTGCAATCACAGCCAGCGGGATCCATGGTTTGCCATGGCGCGTCATGTGATAACCCGCCAGGAGACTGGCAATCCAGTAGATCAACCCCATCGCCCAGAGAAACAGGATGGGATCAGTGACAGGTTCGTTGCGAAAAAACTGCCCAAGCGTCAATTCCAGCCGGATACCCATGCCTTGATAGCGCGCCAGCCACTCCAACCCCTTGCCTGCCGTGCTGACCCACACCCACGGGACAATTGCCAGTGAGTATAGCATGGCAATCAATGCAACCCAACCTGGCTTGAACCGGCTTTGCCCCAGCGCAAGCCCCAGCAGGACGGCAATCAGTGCCAGAAAATAGACATTTCCCAGATGCTCCGCCCAATCTGTTGCTTCCAGGCGGGCAGCCGAAATGAGAATCGCTGTGACCAGGCAAAAAACAGCCGGAAAGTTCCACCAACGTTTTTGGTTCTCAAGCATGGTTTGAGTGTACAATATAAAATAACAGATCGTCAATACCCTGGAGATGTTATGGATACTGTCTGGCAGTTGGAGATCAACCTTACCCTGTTCCTGCAAAATCTGGGCTCCTGGTTGAACACTCCCATGGAATTCTTCACATTCCTGGGGAGTGAATATGCATTCCTTGCCTTGATGCCCCTGTTCTATTGGTCGGTCGATTCTGCCACCGGTCTGCGGATTGGCTTGATGCTGCTGATCAGCAATGGGCTGAATACACCATTGAAATTTCTCTTCCATTCCCCCCGCCCCTACTGGATTGATCCCAACGTCGTCGCGCTATCCTCTGAGACCTCATTTGGTATGCCTTCCGGTCATGCCCAAATGGCGGCAAGCATTTGGGGCACCCTGGCAGCCAGCCTGAAACGCCGCTGGTTGACCATTCTCTTGATTTTTATGATCCTGATGATTGGCATTTCCCGGATATACCTTGGCGTGCATTTCACCAGCGATGTCCTGGTTGGATGGGCAATCGGCGTCCTGCTGCTGGTTGTCTTCCTCTCCCTGGAAAAACGGGTGGCTGCCTGGTTCACCAGGAAAAACACAGAGGAGAGAATAGTCTACTCCATAGCCATTTCTTTCGTCTTCATCCTGTTACCCCTTTTAATCCGTTTTTTCCTGCAAAAATGGGAAATGCCAGCGGAGTGGATTGCCAATGCAATCGCAGCCGCCCCGGACCATCCGCCAGCCCCCTTTAACCTGGGCGGGACAATCAGTATTGCGGGCACCCTTTTGGGCACGCTGGCGGGATTAGTTTTCCAACTCAAGCGAAATGGTATGTTTGATGCCACCGGCGCCCCCTGGCAGCGGATTCTGCGGTACCTGGTTGGAATGGCAGGGATGCTGCTCATCTGGTCTGGATTGGATCTGCTCTTCCCCGGCGGAGAAAGCATCCTGGCGCTGATCCTGCGGTATGTACGCTACGCGCTGACCGGCTTTTGGATGACCGGTTTGGCACCCCTGGTATTCCAGGTGTTAAAATTATCCAACCCGCCTACCAGGAAATCATAGAAGGAGTTAACCATGCGAAGATTCACATCATTTTTATTGGGGTTGTTTACCGGGGCTGTTTTAGGCAGCGCTCTTGGCTTGCTGCTGACTCCTGAATCCGGGTCGGATTTCCGCAACCGCGTCCAGGGATTCCTGACCAAGCTTAAAACCGAAGTGCAACAGGCAATGACGGAACGGCGCGCAGAGTTGGAAACCGAATTGGAAAACCTGCGGAATCCAACCCAACCGCCCCAGGCTTAATTATTCATTCCGCCGATAATTGGGCGCTTCCCGGGTGATGACCACATCATGCGGGTGGCTTTCGATCAAACCGGCATTGGTGATGCGGGTCAGTTTTGCGCGCTCCTGCAAATCCTTGAGGGAGACAGCCCCGGCATATCCCATGCCGGATCGCAAACCACCCACCAGTTGATAAACATAATCCGCCAGCCCGCCTTTGAAAGGCACCATTCCTTCCACGCCTTCCGGCACCAGTTTACCGCCTTTGGATTGCCCGGTACCATACCGATCCTTCCCGTACCCCTGCATGGCGCCAATACTGCCCATGCCGCGGTATTGCTTGTACTGCCTGCCCTCATACACAATTACATCACCGGGGGCTTCATCCAAACCAGCCAGTAAACTACCCAACATCACCAGGTCCGCTCCGGCAACAATTGCCTTGACGATATCGCCACTGTACTTGACGCCGCCATCCGCCACAATGGTTGCGCCATGCCTGTGTGCAGCCCGGGCGCAGGCATAAATAGCGGATAACTGGGGCATGCCGGATCCAGCAACCACCCGGGTTGTGCAGATCGATCCTGCCCCCACCCCCACCTTGATGACATCTGCACCGGCTTTAAGAAGGGCTTCCGTTCCTTCTTCTGTGACAACATTCCCGGCGATTACGGGTAAATCATGCCAGTGATGCTTGATGCGCTGGATTGCCCGGATCACCCCGGCAGAGTGTCCGTGTGCCGTGTCCACCGCCACGATATCCAACCCCCGGGCAACCATCAATTCCAACCGCTCTTCCAGGTCCGGTCCCACCCCCACTGCCGCCCCCACCAGCAGTCTACCGCGGGAATCCACGGCTGCATTTGGATACTCAATCTTCTTCTGAATATCCTTGACTGTAATCAAGCCAGTCAGGTGACCTTCCTCATCCACCAGCAGGAGCTTCTCAATCCGGTGCTGTTGCAGGATTGCTTTGGCTTCGTCCAACGAAGTGTGGGTCGGTGCAGTGACCAGGTTTTCATGCGTCATGAACTCGCTGACCGGGCGGGACTGATCTTCGGGACCGCAAAAGCGGATATCACGGTTGGTCAGAATGCCAACCAGCTTGTGCGTCCATGGATCCACAATGGGAACACCGCTGATGTGAAACTGCCTCATAATTGTTTCCGCCTCACCCAGCGTGGCTGTTGGGGGCAGGGTAACCGGGTCTGAGATCATTCCCGATTCCGAACGTTTGACAATTTCCACCTCTTTTGCCTGGGCTTCGGGTGAGAGATTGCGGTGCAGGATGCCCAGCCCTCCCTGCCGCGCCAGGCTGATTGCCAGACGCGCCTCAGTGACAGTATCCATGGCAGCGGAGAGTAGAGGAATATTGAGGGTGATTCCATCGGTCAGTTGTGCCCGCACATCCACCTGCGATGGCAGAACTTCACTATACCCGGGCATCACCAGGACATCATCAAATGTCAGGGATTCTAAAGCAGAAAACAACTCCTCATTCATCTCTCGCCTCCATAAAACAAATTACCGCACCAACCGATAACTGTATCCGGCTTCCTGCCGGGTGAAGCGGGTTGTGCCGCTGACTACAAGCACCACCTTGTCAATACTTCCACCAATGCTGACAGGAACCGTCACAGATTGGGTCTCATCCAAGACCAGGGTTTCAACCACCGTGTCTGTACCCATCCGAATGAGTGAAACCCGGAACGTTTGGGGCAGCTGATTTTGAATCCGTACGAAACCTTCCGCCAGCCAGCCGCCATCATCACCCTCAAAGTCCGTGGAATACCCGATGGCTGGTATGGACATATCATCCAGCAGCAAACCCTCTCCATTCACTGCCGCGTCGGTCACGTAATCAAACCGCAGCCATACCTTCTGACCGGCAAAATTGGACAGGTTGACTTCTTCCTTTCTCCAACCATTGGTGGAGCCGTTGTATCCGCAGCCATAGCTGTTTCCGGAAGGATCCTCTGCTGTACAGGACGGGGTGGGAATGATTTGCCAGGTCTCACCATCCGTAGAGGCGTCCAGGTACAGGTAATCATAGTCATCTTCCAGGTCATACCAGGTCCAGTAGGTAAAGGTAATTGGACCGGTAATGTTGGTAAAATCAAACTCCCGGGTCAGGCGCATATTGGATTCATCGCCCTTATTTGACCAGAAGGCATAATCGCCGGAATGGGCATCCGGTTTCAACACACCAACCGTGGTTTGCCCGGAAAATTCCAGTTGATACTCACCTTCGCAGGTAATTTCAATATAATCCACCCCATATTGTTTCACGTTCCGGTTCTGCCAATTGCCGGAACAGTCATTCAACGTTTCCGTTTTCCTTGTTTGTGGTGCAGAACGGTAATTGGAATAATCATACCGACCATCCATCACACTGCCATCCTGCAGGAAGTTGGCGATCACCCAGTCCCCAAATACATCATCCGCTCTGACAGCCTGTGCCGTTACGCCATCCTTAATGTTCATGCCTTGGAGTACGGTATCAATGCTGTCCATGCCATTATCCGGGTGGGCGACCACAGCCTTGGTCGCATCCTCTCCAAACCGGTCGAGGAAATAGGTTGTAAATAACAACCCGGCGCCATAGTGCGGCGTGGTGGCATCGGGATCATCCGGCCAATCCGTCAATTGCAGGTCGGGGTTCATGGCATAAATGCCATCAAAACCACCGGGATCGAAATCATTCAACAGGCTGGAAAGCTCTGAAAATCCTTCATTCAGCCAGGATTCTTCGTTTCGATCCGTGTACCAGTGAATCATGTGTTGAAATTCATGGGCAAGAACACCATAGGTAAACTCATCCCCCAGGTCAATGTTATCTGCATTTAATAAAAACATCTCATGGGCATTGGAATAATCATGCGCCAGCGGGTGCAATTCATCCGCCGAGGAAAAATACCCCGCCAGATTAAAGCCAAGGTTCCCCGCCAGCAGGATATACAAGTGGGGGTCATTATCCACACCTGGCGACCATTCGCTGCCGAAAAATTCACGGTTGGTCGGGTAAATCTGGTTCTCAAAGGCATCCCCCAACCGCTGCAACTCACGGGCGTCAAATAAAACGCCGTCTTCAATCCAGAAATAAGCATGATCCGTTACATATTCCAGGTTGGCAGTGATCTGAAAATTTTCATTGGTGTCCACATTGGATACCCAGAACATGCGCTGGTCTCCAAGGCGGGGAAAATTCGTTTCAAAGGTTAATGGGATATCCTGGATCCCCAACAGGCGCTCCGCCAGGTCGCGCGGATCATTTACGGGAACCGTGGCATTCTTTAAAGTCTCCAGCGTTTCGTATGCGGCGTCTTTTGCTGGCTCACGAGCTTCCTTGGGTTCCGGATCCATTGGAACCGCCGGGCTGGTGGGTGTGCTGAAGAATGGGAACGGAACAATCTCAGTTGACTCCAGCCAGGGAATGGGTTCATCTGTATTGGAAAAAACAAACCACCCGGCAGCTCCGGCACCAACCACTGCCACACAACAGCAGAGAAGCCCAATCACAAGCACCACAATCAGCGCAATGACCCAGCCTTTGTTTTGTCCCATGATATCCTCCTTGTTTATCTTCCACAATAATACTTGCGATTATAACCGAATCAACCCGGCGTTTTCTGCCGGATTTGACGATTCGATGGATCGCAATTCTTGATTAGAAAAACGGATTGGTATCCTGCTCAACCCCAACCGAAGTTTCTTTGCCATGCCCACTGAAAATGCGGGTTTCAGGAGGAAGCGTGAACACCTGGTCAAGGATACTCTTTCGCAATTGCCGCCAGCTTCCACCAGGCAAATCTGTCCGACCCACCCCGCCCGCAAAAATGACATCCCCCACCAGGACTGACTGGGCGGCAGAACTGTAAAAAATGACATGACCGCGAGTATGACCAGGGGTGTGCCGGACCTCCAGGATCTCATTTCCCACAGAAAGTTGGTCAGCGTGGGCAAATTGGATTGACGGTTGGGGACCAGGGCGATGGTGGAAACCAAACCCGGCTGCCCCTCCCCCTTGCAGGTAGAGATCCAAATCCGCCGGGTGCAAGCCAACAGGCAGTTTCCTGCCCAATGCGTTGAACAGTGCCGCAATGCCGGTCGTATGATCAAAATGCGCATGGGTAAGCCAGACAGCCTGGAGCATCCAGCCTTGCGCCTGTATTTGCGGAAGAATCCCCTGCACGCCCATTGCAGGATCCACAATGACAGCACTCCCCGTCTCGGCATCCGCCAGTAGATAGGTATTATTCTCCAATGGACCAAGGACAAATGAGTGGATTTCCAGGCTCATGAATCTCCAACCTTCCTGGTTGGTTTTTTTGAAAAAATGGCAGCAACGGCAACCAGGTTGATGATCACCATGGCAAGCAATGCAAACAGTCCCACCTGGTACACCAGGCTGGGGGATCGGTCATATAGAAAACCGGCAATGGTTGGGGCAGCCACAATTGCCAGACCACTTGCCGTTTCCATCATACCAAATGCCAACCCGGTGTCCGATGGGTGAATCACCGATCGTGCGGTTGCCAGGAGCATGGTTCGTGTCAGGCGGTAACCGCTCAGCAGAAAATAACCCAGCCCATACATCCAGAAGTCAGTACCCTGCCAGATTAACAGGACAAACAGGATCATCAGGGGCTGCCCAACGAGGAATCCAATTCCGGGTTTCAGATTTCCAAGAAGCAGAAATCCGATCACATTCCCTACGCTGGCAATTGAACCCAGCCAGCCCACCTGCTGTACTGTCAATGAGTGGATATTCTTTAGATAATTGGGGGTTAATGGCTGGGGCATGTACATGATCAGTACGGTCAGAAAAGCCAGCCCTGCCAACACCAAAAAGCGGTTGTTCTTGAAAAGATTACCCCTGGCGTGAATTTCCTCATGGGGTTCCACATCCGCTGGTTTGATGAAAAATATCAACAGGGTCGATACCATGACCACGCCAAAGGAAACCCAAAACACGTTGCGCAACCCGGTCCTGCCAGCAATCCAACCGCCCAGCAAAGGACCGGAAACTGCCCCCAGGTTATAGGCTGCAGAAACAAGCGTCAAAGCCCTGCCGGCACTCAGCCTTCCCCGCACCCGGGTGATGTAGGAATTCATCGGGGCAATGGCAAACCCGCTTAATCCATAGGTGATCACACCCACCACAAACATGCTCAACGTATTGGCGGATGCCATGAAAAAGATCGCAATGGTACCCAGGATCCAGGAAGCCCACATCATTGGACGAGGACCAAACCGGTCAGACAAATACCCGGCAGGCAACTGGGCAATCATGATGGCAATCCCCGCCGCGCCCAGGATCGACCCAATCATCACCGGATCGGCACCCCACTCCTCCAAATAAATTGGTTGAAAAATAAAAAACAAACCCTCGCCCAATCCCCAGGCGAACAAGGAGGCTGCAACAATGGGCAGGTTTCGATTCATGGAAAATTCAACTAACCAATGGTCAGCAACTGGCGCGGCAGGCTGCTCAGGGTCTCGCTGCCATTTGCGGTGATGACCATGTTATCCTCAATCCGCACACCGCCCCTGTCCGGCAGATAGATGCCGGGTTCAACGGTGTATGCCATTCCCTCAGCCAGGATGAGGGAATTCTCCCCAAAAATATACGGCGGCTCGTGCCCCTCCATGCCAATTCCATGACCAGTACGGTGAATAAAAAATTCACCATATCCCGTGGATTCAATCACTGCGCGGCTCGCAGCATCCACCAGACCAGCAGGAATGCCAGGCATCCCAGCCATCCGACCAGCTTCATTTGCTCTTTCCACAATGGCGGCTATCCGTTGAAATTCCTCCTGCACATCCCCCACCGCAAATGTACGGGTCAGATCGGAAATATAGCCCGCATGGGTGGCACCCCAATCAATAACCAGCAGGTCACCCGGTCGCAGTTTTCGATCTGTCGGCGAAGCATGCGGATTGGCACTGTTGGGACCGGATGCCACGATCGGGGCAAATGGGAATTCCCCATCCGAGCCAGTGCGGAGTAATTGGAGGGTCAGTTCACCTGCCACTTCCCGTTCGGTCATCCCAATCCGTACTTTTTGAATGGTTTCCAGCAACGCCTTTTGGGCAATCTCCACCGCAACCCGCATTGCATTGACTTCCTGCTCATCCTTTTGAATGCGCAAGGCACTCAGGACATCCTCACCGCCCACCCACCGGGTACGCGGCGCTGCATCCCTGAGGAATTGCAATTCCAGGAATCTCAACCGAGTTGGTTCAACCCCCACAGTTTTGCCATCCAGACCGGCTGCCTTCACGCCCAATCGAAAAGCCTCCAGCCAGGATTCCGGGTTATCTCCATAAGGAAATGCCTGTACCGAAAAACGAGCCTGGCTGGTCTTTGCCATCTCCAACCGGGGAAGAATTAAAACCGGGTCGGCTGGCGGGGCAACCAGGAGCACCACCGGGCGTTCCATGAGGTGAAAACCAAGCCCTGTCAGATAGGACAGGGTTGGACCCGGATTGATAGCCAGGGCTTCCAATTGGTGGACTTTCATGAGTTCATATAATCGGTTCAGACGGTGAATGGTCATGCTTTCCTCCAGATGGAATGATTATAATCGAACTATCCGGCAGTAAAATTATCGGAACTCCCGTGAGTTGGAAATCGTCATAAAAATAATCCAAATCCTGCCAAATACAGGTCGAAAAATGAAGAAATGGTTTATTCTCCCCATCACAACCATTCTGATCCTTGGGTCAATTCTTCTTGGAGGCTGTGAACTACCCATCCTTGGTCCAGCACCGGGAAAACTATTTGCGCCAACGCATACCCCAACCCCGGAACCGTGTGCCTTTGTCTGGGCAAGCAAGGAGCTTCCGGAAGTCACAAGCACCCTGCAGGATATTTTTCTCAAAAACAATCTTTCGGACGTGGGGATCCAAGCATCCGGTTTTGGCGAAAATTGCCTCGCTGGTGATGGGTCGGTACGATCTTTCGGCTTGATGTGTGTGGATTTGTACCTTGACTTTCACGTCACATCACTGGACACAACTGACAGCCTTGCCCAGGTCCTGCGTCCCACACTCGTTCTGCTTGCCGATCTCCCGGAGGGAATTCTACCCGCTGCAATCTGCCAGGTGAGTATTCATCTTGAGTCCCCGAATGGAGAAAAATGGTTGAACACCGATATCCAACACATTCAGCAAGCAATTGATTCAGGTAAAAAGGGCAGGGATTTTTTCCAGGCATTATTCCCGGAATAATCGCTTCTCCATCCGCCAGGCAGGTTCCTCCACCTGGTGCCACACCCCTTCATGATCCGGATAAGACCACCTGCCCGGCTCGTGGGCAATATAGCGGTACCCCAACCGCCGATAGAGTGCCTGGGCGCGCAGGTTTTCCTTCGCTACGTTCAGTGTGATATACCGGTACCCGCGTTGGAGCAAATCTTCCTCCACCACCTGGTGTATCCGGGTACCCAGGCTCTGCCCTCGCAATTCCGGGCGAACCCGGAAGGAATACAGGTAAGCCCTTTCCACCCCATCCGCCAGTTCTTTGCGGTCACTGTCATATTGGATAAATACCTGTCCGGCTGCCCAACAATCCAAAACGGCAATCCACAATACGCTCAATCCCGCAAGCTGGCGTTCAAATGCCCCGGCAAAAACCCGGCGAAAGTGCAGATATTCTCCCTCCCATTCCAACAGGGGCAGGTCCGCAGCGGTGACAGGGCGGATCACCACCCGCTCCAGCCAGCCAGGGTCTTCCCGTAGGCGGGAGAATTCCAGGACACTCATTCCCGACCCTTCCAGGCTTCAACCAGCCGGACAAGCAGCTCCTTTTCCTCCTCCTTTGATCGCACCCTGCCATCCAGCCAGGCTGCCCGCAATTCCCCAAGAATTTCACGGTACGCCGGACCCGGTGTGATGCCGAGTTGCATCAGGTCACGTCCATCGGAACAGGTTCTCACATGCCGCCATTCCCCGGCATACTTCTTTAGAATCTCACCCACCGTGTCATCCCGATGAAAACACCAGGCAGCATAAATGCTGACCATGGAATAGCCATCCAGGATACCAGCTGCCTGGCTGATGGATGAATCCATCAGGTCATCAAGGTGGCTGGAAAGGTTGTTCAAATCTTCCAGCATGGTGCATAAGGGCCGGGCAAACCGCAGCCTGGCGGCTATTCGTTCCTGGACATCCCCCGGCAGATCGGACAACCAGATCAGGTACCCCAGGATCCTGCGTACCGGAATGGAACTGACCACCCCAGGCAGGTGCCATGGTTCATCGCTGGTATGCTGCCAGGCAAATTCCAGGAATTCCTCTTTTGAAGGATCCCATCTCAAATCCGCACAAATGGATGAAAGCAGTTCCAGTTCATCCAATCGCTGGAGGATGTCCACTGCCCGTTCTTCACTCAGGACAAGATCGAGTTCATGCCGCAAACGGTCTCCCGAAATTTGGCGCAGAAGCGGTCGAGCTTCATCCATCAACTCCAGGGTGCGGTCCTCAACACGGAAGCCAAAACGCTGTTCAAACCGGATTGCCCGCAGCATGCGGGTGGGGTCATCCACAAAGGAGAGGGAATGGAGCACCCGGACAAGTTTCCTGTCCATGTCTCCCATTCCGCCAAAATAATCATAGAGGTCGCCATAATGCCTGCCGTCCAGCCGGAGCGCCAGTGTGTTAATTGTAAAATCCCGCCGGTGCAGGTCATGCTTGATGCTGCTGCGCTCCACGGTCGGTAAAGCCGTAGGGTGGTCATAAAATTCCGTGCGCGCGCTGATGATATCCAGCGCAACAGGGATCTCACCCTCATTTTCAACCGGCAGATGCATCTCAGCCAGGATTGTCTTCACCGCATCCCCAAGCTGCCATTTCGCAGTACCAAATCGACTGTGTACCACCAGCCTGCCGCCATACTTGCGGTGCAATGCCTTGCCAAGCAGGGAGGCATCCCCCTCTACAACCACATCAAAATCCAGGCTGGGTCTTTCCAGCAATAAGTCACGTACAAATCCACCAACCACATACACCGGCAGGTGCAATTCATGTGCCTGTGAGGCTAGCAGCTTGAGGAAGGCAGTCCGGGCTGGGGGTAATGCCTGTTCCAGGCGGTCTTTCAAGTTGATCCGCCCGGGTATGGCTTGCTGCTGCCTGCCCATGACCTTTAATAAATCCGTACGGGTGACAATTCCAATCACCGAGCCATCCTCCGGTGACACCACCGGGATCTGACCCCACCCGGTGGATGCCATCAGCCGCTGGAGGTGTTCCAGCGGGTCCGAAGGAACAACGGATACCTCACCAGCGTCCATCAGGCTAACTGCCGCCAGGTTCAGCTTATGCGCCAGTGCCCGGTCCACCGCCCGCCGGGTCAGCAAGCCGATCACCTTGCCATCCCGAACCACAGGATAGCCTTCATACCCGTATCGCTGCATTAATGCCGCAGCATCCTGTGCAGATGTATCCGGTGACAACACCAATGGATGCCGCGACATGATCCGTCCTGCAGTGACGGAAGGACGCACCAATTGTTTCAACCGTTCAACGAGATGGGTGGATACTTCTTCCAGCGTTGGAGATTTTCCATCCGGTGTGGATTCCACCCGGAGGAGAGCAGAAGCAGCCCGCGCATGTCCGCCGCCGCCAAATTCAGATGCAATGGCTCCCACATCCACCGAATCGGTCGTGGAGCGCGCCACAATGCGGATTCCTTCATCCGTTTGCACAAGCAGGAATAATCCATCCGGATCCAACAAGTCCCGGATCTTGTGGGCAACACTGGAGATTTCCTCATTGATACCGGTGGCTACCGCGGTGGCAACCAGGATGTTTTGCCCCTGGATTCGATATGCGGTCACTGCGGCAAGAAGCTGATCATAAATGCGCCTTTGTTCGGCTGAAAGGGGCGGGTTGAGGTAATCTGCAGCAATTTGCAGGCTGGCTCCCTGCTCCAACAAGTAGGCAGCCGCCCGGACGTCACGAGACGTGGTGCTTACATAAGTAAGGGAACCTGTATCCTCATAAATTCCAAGCAGAAGCAATGTCGCTTGCAAAACTGTCAGGTTGCCATTGTGATCCCTGAGTTCCTCCACAAGCAGCGTGGTACAGGAACCAACCCGGTCCACATGCACCGTCCATTCCGGGTTCAAGTCCGGTCGCTGGGGATGGTGATCGATCACTTTAATTTTGGTCTTTGCGTGGATGCCTTTCAGAGTCACCATGGATTGCGTATCCACCAGGGTTACTGACTCAATGGGCAAAGCTGGAAGATCGCGGGCATCCACAAAGGAAAATTCCGAGGAATATAAATTCAAGAAATTTCGCACATTCCGGTTCAGGCGGCGGGGCAATACCGGCAAGGACCGGTCATGCAATAAAGCTGCTCCCAGCAGGGCAGCAAGTGCGTCAAAATCCGCCTGTTCATGTGTGAGAATGACATTCATAAGTAAATTGTAACACCAGCCGGAAGCTCAGCCGTGAAATTCTTTGGTATGATTATTTCATCAGGTTTTCATCATCATGAAATCCATCATTCGCCATCCCCCCCTCACCCCGGACGAAATTACCCGCTACGCCCGCCATATTGTCATCCCTGGTGTGGGTTTGGAAGGACAGCAGCGGTTAAAAGCTGCATCCGTGTTAATTGTTGGCACCGGTGGGTTGGGCTCACCGATAGCATTGTACCTGGCAGCCGCCGGGGTGGGTCGCATTGGATTAGCGGATTATGACCTGGTGGATGTCTCCAACCTCCAACGGCAGGTTCTACACGATACTCCCCATGTTGGCAAGCCTAAAGTTGAATCTGCCCGGGAACGGTTGCTGGCAATCAATCCGAATGTACAGGTGGATTGTTATCCCGTTCCTTTTACATCCATCAATGCTGAAGCTATTTCCGCTCCATACCAATACCTGGTGGATGGGACGGATAACTTCCCCACCCGCTACCTCCTTAATGACCTGGCGGTGTTGACAAAGCGACCTTACATCTATGGCTCCATTTACCAGTTTGAAGGACAGGTCGCCGTGTTTCATGCCGACCAGGGTGCCTGTTACCGCTGCCTGTTTCCCCAACCGCCCCCTCCCAATAGCATTCCTTCCTGCGCGATGGGCGGGGTGTTTGGAGTACTGCCAGGAACTATTGGTACCCTGCAGGCAACCGAGGTAATCAAGCTCATCCTCGGGGTGGGGCGGTCGCTTGCCAGCCAGCTGCTTTTATATAATGCCCTGGATCTGTCTTTCCAAACCATAGAGATTCCCAAAAATCCAGCCTGCCCGGTTTGCGGGGACCATCCAACCATCCATCATCTCATCGACTATGATGCATTTTGTGGCACACCGGCAATCGGGGCATCAAGCACCACCCTTCCCGCAGAAAATATCCTCTCCCCGTCCGAATTGGCGAAAAAGATGCAGCAAACTACCCCCCTGTGTTTGCTGGATGTCCGACTTCCTGGCGAGGGGTTCATCGCCAAACTGCCGGGGTCCATCAATATTCCTCTGGAAGAACTGCCTCATCGTATGGGCGAATTGGACTCCTCGATTCCAACGGTGGTGTACTGCCGGATGGGAATTCGATCCAGCCGGGCTGTTCTGTTGTTAAAGGATGCGGGGTTTAATCAGGTTTGGAGCCTGGCAGGCGGCATCAACGCCTGGGCGGAAGAAGTGGATTCCCACCTGCCGCGCTATTGATCCACTTCCCCATCTACAATCATTTTATCTTTTAGACCGGGTGCGGTACAATCGCATCATCTGGTCATCTTTCGATCCTGATGAAAGGAAATTATGAGTCAATTTCATCCCATCAAACTTCCCGGTGGTCAAAAACCCGTATTGCTGGTTGTCCTTGCGCATCCGGATGATGAAACCTTTGGCACAGGTGGAACGCTTGCCATGTATGCCCGCCGCGGGGTGGATGTTCATCTCATCTGTGCAACCCGTGGTGAAGCTGGTGAAGCAGATCAGCAATACCTGGAGGGATATGCCACAGTGGCAGAGCGGCGCATGGATGAACTGCGGTGTGCAGCGGGCTTGTTGGGATTGAAATCCGTCATTTTCCTGGATTATCGCGACTCCGGCATGCAGGGTTCCCCGGATAATTTCCATCCCCGGGCATTGGCTGCCGCCCCGCAGGATCAGGTTGCCAGCCAGATTGTGGAACATATCCGCAAGCTGCGCCCACAGGTGGTCATTACTTTTGATCCCATTGGTGGATACCGTCACCCGGATCACATAGCCATCCACCAGGCAACTGTCCAGGCATTTGAACTGGCCGGAAAACCGGAGTATTCTGATCCGGCAGGACAAACACCCCACACACCAGAAAAGCTGTATTTCCATACCATGCCCCATGGTTTTCTTCGCCTGATGGTCAAATTGATGCCGTTGATCGGTCGTGACCCGCACAAATTTGGCAAGAACGGGGATATTGATCTGGCGTCCATCGCCGAAGTCAACTTTCCCACCCATGCCCGGGTTAATTACCGTCCAGTGGCACAAATCCGGGATGATGCATCCGCCTGCCATGCCAGCCAGGGCGGCGGCAGGATGCGGGGAGGGATCTTTGGTCCGCTGCAACGGCTGGTTGCCTCCAATGACACCTACATGCGGGCATTTCCGCCATACCAACCCGGTGAACCAGTCGAAAGAGACCTGTTCCAGGGTATTGAGTAATCATTGTGTAAACGACTTCTGCCCATACATCCAATTTAAACTCAACTAAAAAACAGACCCTGTCAAGCTGACAGGGTCTGTTTCCATATTGTTGTCAAGAATTTTACAATCGAATCACTGTCCCGCAATATTCACAGACAATGGTATCCTGCCCCCGTAAAACCGTTTGTGTGATTGCGGCATGGCAGGCTGGGCATAC